>JAEEGK010007204.1_pt1 | contig 26522 bp, 14 predicted proteins | sample 8958771 | NCBI WGS metagenome assembly JAEEGK01 (sample SAMN16246547, study PRJNA631951) | gut metagenome | biome: gut microbiome; feature: rumen; material: SC-attached | host: Bos | place: Iran: Karaj | collected 2018-10 | reverse complement strand
AGAATTTATATAAATAATTATAACAATATTTAAATTATTATAAGAATAACTTTTTCATTAAAATTTTTTTTTTGAGTTTACAAACAAAAATTAGTTAATTTATTTAAAAATTAAATAAAAGCTTAAATTTCATTTTGCTATATATAACAATAATCAAAAAATTTCAAATGTTTATAATTTTGATTTTTCATTTTCTTAAAAATTTAAAATGTCTTCTAAAACATTTTTAAATTTTATAAAAATCTGTAAAATTAGAATTAACTAATATATTATTAAATAATTGTTTACAATTTTAACCTATATTCATTAGTAAATTAAATAAAATTTTTCTCATCTTATTTAAAGAATAAAAGAAAATTTTTATATTAACTATTTTTTTTCATGATTATCAAAAAAATATGAATATATAAATTATTTTCTGATATTATTATAATATTCTTGTTTTTATTTTGAGGAAAATCAAATAAATCTAAATATACATTGATTAAATTAATTCTTTTTCTCATTTTAATTCACTCACAATCATCTTATATTATTTTATTTTTATTAACATAACTAATGTTATTGAGAAAATATTTTAAGCGTATATCTATTTCTATCCTTTCCAAAACAATAAAAAATATTTATAGTATTATAATAAAATGATATTATATAATAATATGATTCTGTTTCAGAAAAAAGAAATTCACAATCATATACATGATACTAAAATTTGGATTTTCTATATATAATAAAATAACTATTATATTTATTTAAATTTATTTCAATTTCATAATTTTGAATTTTAAATTTCTATATAAAAACATTTGATAAATATTTTGCATCTAAAAATATAAAATAAATTTAACTTTATTTATCATCATATTTTTTATTTAACTAATTTTTATTTATGATTTATTTTTAATAATTTATTTTTTTTTATTGATAAAAAATATATTTTTTAAATGGAAAAATATTACCAATCAATTGGAATTCCTATTAAAGCGAAACCAGAATTAATATTAAAAGCAATAAAAAATTTAAGTTATTTTTCATATTTTACAAGAGAAATTTCTAAATCTTTTTTAAAATATCCTTTTTTCATAAAAGGAAATCCAAGTGAAGATGAAGGAGCAACTTTTATTCAAATATTTGATGAACATGTGAAAGTTTATATGAAAGTTGAAACATTAATTCAAACTGATTATTTTGTTCAAATTATTTATAAAGCATATAAAACAATTCCAACTTCTTTTGAATTTGAATATAATGTAATATTTTTTTTTACTGGAATTGAAAATTGTCTTTTATATTCTGGTTATAAATATTCTAAAAAAATTTCTTTACCAAGAGTTTCTGTTTATGATGAAAGAGAAAGAAGAAAAAAAATATTTTTAAATATTCAAAAACAATTATTTGATAAAATTTTAGATAAAGTTGATATTTGTGAAATTTTAATTCATGCCAATTTTAAATTAGTTTTTGATATTTTATTAAATATGAAATTAGTAAATAAATATATTCAAATTTTTGGAGAAAATATTGATTATAATGGAAATGTAATTAAAGAAAATAAGATTATTAAATTATATAAAAAAGAAAATAATATTTTAAAAGAAGATATAAATATTAAAATTCTAAAAATCGAAAGAAAAGAAAATGAAGGAAAATTAAGTTTCGAAAAAGTAAATATTAATAAAGAAAAAATAACTTTTATTGTTTATGGGGATGAAGAAAATACAATGTTATATATGATAAATAAATTTACTCAGAATTTAGAACCAAATTTTTTAAATAATTTGTTAATTGAAAAAAAGAAAAAATTATCTAAATTAAAAAAGATAATTGAAAATTATTTTAAAAATCAAAAAAAATAATCAATTTGTAAATAACCATTTTCTATATATTTTGTAACTTTTAATAGAATAAAAAAATAATGGGTAACTAAACTTAATGAAAAAAATAGTTAGTAATAGATTTACTAATTTATTGCAATTATTTTTCTTATTGTTTTAATAAGAATAATGTTTTTATTGTATTTATTAGGTAATTTCATTTTATAAATTTAGTCTATAAATAATTCACTAATAATAATTTTATTAATCAACATTTATTTGAAATTTGGTGTTTTTGTCTCTAAAATGAAATAAATAATAATATATTAATGAAAACTAGTAATATTTAATGAAATATTAATGTAATTTAAATATAATAAATAAATAATTTTATTAAAATTAATAATAAGTAAATTTTAAAATTCTTTTTTAATTAAAATAAAAATGAATGAGCCTAAAAAAGAATTTTTAAAAGAAGAATTTGAATTTGATGATATTCAAATAGCAATAAATAAAAATAAAGGAATTAAAATAAGAACAAAAATAATAAAAATAGGTTTAATAATTATAATATTATTAATTCTTATTATTATAATCCTCTTAATATTAACATTTATAAAAAAACAAAATTCAAAATAAAAATTTTATTTAATTAAAATATAAACGAAAAAAAAATAAAATAGTAAAAATAAAAAACCTATATATCAATAAATAAAAAAAAAAAACAAAAAAAAAAACACCCATTCACAAAAAAAAAAAATTTAAAAATTTACTTCTTAGCAATATCACCTCCATTAAGATTCCCCATCATTAATTTAAATTCATTAAAATCAACTTCTCCATCTTTATTTAAATCAACATCAACAATAACTTTTTTCCAATAACTTTCTTCCCCTCCAAAAACTTCAATAATTTCATCAACACTTAATTTACCATTTCCATCTTTATCAAACATTTTAAAAGCTTTTTGTAATCTATCATCAGTAATAACTTTTTTTCCATCAATCATAGCACTTAAAAACTCATCATATGAAATTTCACCTGAACCATCTAAATCTAATCTTTCAAATATTCTATCACAAATTTCTCTTCCATCATTTTCACCATATAATTGACTTAATTTCTCATAAAAAACTTCTTTTGAAATTTGTCCTTTTTGTTTTATATCAAATTCACTAAATAAAGCTTTTAAATCATCTTCTTCTTTTTTTAAATTAAATTGTGTTGATATAAATTGTAACACTGCTTGTTTTAATCTATTTTCTTTTACAAAATCTGCCATTTTATTTATTACTCTTAATTGTAATTTTTTACCTAATTTTTCAACACTTTTTTCATCATTTTTATCTTTTGAAGTTAATAATTTAAACCATTTATGATTTAAACATTGTTCAGCAGAATATCTTTTATTTGGCATTTTATTTAACATATTTTTAATTAAATCAATTGCTTCTTTTGTAATATCTTTCCACTCTTCTCCATTAAAATAAGGAGGATTATTTTGTATATTATGATAAATATCAACATTTGAATTACCATTAAATGGTGGATAACCACATAATAAAATATATAATATTACACCACAAGACCAAATATCACATTTTTCATCATAATTTTCTTTTAATACTTCTGGTGCAATATAATATGATGTTCCTATAAATTTATTCATTTTTGTATGTGGTTCAAATTGTTTTGCAGTACCAAAATCTATTAATTTAATTTCATATTTTTTATTTTTCATTTTTGATAAATTTTTAGTTAACATTATATTTTCTGGTTTTAAATCTCTATGAACAATATTTTTCCCATGTAAATAATTAACAGCAGCTAATAAACTTTTCATAATATTTGCACAATCACCTTCAGAAAATGAACCTTGTTCACTTATAGCTTCAAATAATTCTCCACCTTCACAAATTTCCATCATAATATAAAATTTTTTTGAATCTTCATAAATTTCGAAAATATTTACAATATTAGGATGAGATATTTTTCTAAGAATTTCAACTTCATTTTGTGAAGATTCACTTTTTTTACTTATAATCTTCATAGCTCTAAATTCACCTAATTTCTTATGTTTTACTTTTTTAACTGTACCATATGAACCACTTCCTAATTCACCTACAATAACATAATTTTTATTAATTGAATCAGTTGATATTTTTATTAATGTTTCTTTACCTACTTTCATTTGTAATTGTTGTAATGTTGATATTTCTAAAATTTTACTTTTTCTATGATGTGAAATTTCAGCATTATTCATTTTTGGAATTATTTCTGCTTCAAATGAATGTTTTGAAACTTCATTTCCTTGATTTACTTTTAATGGAATATTTGTTTTATTTTTTAAAGATGGAGGTTTATTTAATAATTTATTTAATATGTTATGATCTACACTTGATGTTTTAAAAACTGAATATCTTGGTCTTTGTGGTACTGGATTTAATTTATTATTTGATGTTGTTTGAGTATTTTTTTTTGCAAAAACACTTAAATTTGATTTATTTAAATTTGAACTTAATGATATTGAACTCTCATTTATTTTCTCATTTGAATTTATTTTTAACATTATATTATCATTGGAATTTTTTATTTTTTCATTTTTTCTTTCACTTGAATTTATATTTGATTTTGAACTTTTATTTGTATTTATATTCCTACTTTCTTCACTACTTTTTTTATCATTTTCATTATCATTTTGTGAATTATCACTTTTACTTAATGAAATTGATTCATCAATATTTCTTTTTAATGCACTTATTCCATCTAATTTCATTAAATCAGTTTTATTCATATTTTTATATTTTTTCTTTGATTCTTCTCTTATTCTTTCCATTTCAAGTGGATCCATAATTCTACTATTTCTCATAGTATTTTTCAATAATTCTGTTTTATTAAATTTTAACATTTTATCAACTTCATCATCATCTTTATCATCAATAACAAAATTATCTTCTCCAATAATTTTTTTTAAAACAGAATCAATTTCTTCTTCATTTTTACATTTTTCAAAATAATCTTTCATATCACTTTCATCATCACTTCCTAAACCAGTAAAATCACATTTTAAAGTATTATCATCACTATCAATGTAATCATCATCATTTTTAAAACTAACACCTCTACTTTTTCTTTTAGTATCTTTTTCATTAGCTAAAGAAGAAGAATCAGGTAAATCTTTTTCTTCATCATCCTCATTATTTTTTTTTCCTAAATTAGCATTAACATTACTTAAACTAATAGAATCACTTTTAGAACTTTCTAATAAAGCTTCAATAATTCCTCCTTTACCTTCACCATTATTTTTTTTATCTTCATTAATACTATTATTCATTTTATCTTCATTACCAGGAGTTAAAGTATTATTAATAGTACTAGAAATTAAACTAGCTTTATTTTTTTTTCTAGCATATTTTTGCCAAATTGAATTTAAAGGATCATCAAAGCACCAATCAAATTTTAAATATTCTCTAGTTAAATTATATAAATTAGAGCAAGTTCCTAATAATCTAACAAATAAATTTCTTAAATAATCATAATCTGGTCTTTCTTCAAATCTTAAACTTTTAGTATAATTTAAATAATGAACAATTTCATCAGGTAAACCATAACATAAAACTTCAGTTGGTATTTGTAATTTTTTTTCCATTATTCTTTGATATTTTTGTCCTCCTGCTTTCATGCCTTGCCAAGGTAAACTACCTTTTAAAAAATAAATTAAAACATATCCAATACTTTCAATATCATCTCTTCTACTTGGTTCAATTCCTAAATGTGTATTTATTGAAACATATCTTGCAGTTCCTACAAGACTTCTACCTTCACGATAAGGAATATGTTGATGATTTTTACTATTTTTATATCTTTTTGATAAACCATAATCAATTAAATAAATTACATTTGTTTTTTCTTCATTTCCAATACAAAAATTTTCTGGTTTAATATCACGATGTAAATAATGATTTTTATGTATATATTCTATTCGATTTAATATTTGAAATGCTATTAAACAAACTGTTGATATTGTAAATTTTTTAGTTCCACAAAAATTAAATAAATTTGATAAATTTGGTCCTAAAAATTCAGTTATTAAATAATAAGTTTCTGCTGTTTCTCCCATACCATAAAATTTAGGAACTCCTAAAACAATTTCTTGACCTAAAATTTTTAAACCTGAAATATCTTGTCCTAATTGTATATTTAATAATTTTTGATATACTTTTGCTTCTATTTTTAATTGAGGCATTTTATTATTTAATTTTTTTTCTTGTTTAATTGCTACTTCTATATTTTCTCTTAAATTATATGATAATGATATCTCACCAAAAGCACCTTTTCCTATTGTTGTTAATATTACGAAATTTTCTGCTATTAAATCTTTCATTATTGGTTCTTCTTTTTTATTTTCTTCGTTTTGATTTGCTGCACTTAAATCATATAAATTGAAATTATTTATATTGTTTGCTTGTTTTGCTGCATTTTCTGTTCCTTCTTCTAATATTGGTTGAAGTGGTATTGAATTTTGAACTGCTGGTGATATTACAATATCATTTTTCATTTATTTTTTTTTTAATTTTTTTTTTTTAAGCAATTTATTATTAAATTTTATCTATTATTTATTTTATCTTTATTAAATATTTTTCCAAATAATATATACATATATATAATTGAAATTATCAAAAATTTATATTTACCAACCATTTATTTATTTAAAATTATATCAATTAGAAATATTAAAAGTAAAATGGTTATTCATCAATATATAAAAATAATATCTTTTTATTAAAGATAAAAATATTTTTTCATAATTATAATTAATATATCTTTGATATTTGTTTATTTAATTTTTAAAATATCTTTTTATAAGTAAAATTATAAAATTTTTACCTTAAATTTTTGTTTTGATTTTAATTTAGTTTTTTTCATTCTTAAATAAAATCATAATAAATAAGTGAAGCAAAAAAATAATAATTTTCAAGTAATGATAAAAGATTTTTTTGAAAGGAAAATATAAAAACCTTAAAACAACTGAACATTAAATTATTAAAAACAAAAAAGTTTTAATTAAAATTAAAAATAAATGAACATTATTATAATAAAGAATTTTTAATTTAACAATATTTAAAAAAGTTTCATTAAAAAACTATAAATCGTATCTATAAAAAATAAATAATAATCTAAATTGGAAAAATGGATATTGCAATGATGAATTTACAAAATTTTTTTAATTATAAAAGAATGGAATTTCCTCCTAAATTTTCAATAAGAGAAAATGAAAAAATCAATTATTATAGAAATGTAACAAATTTTTCAAAATTTCAAAATCAAAATAACTTTACATATTTTTTACATAATTCAAATTGGAATATTGAATTAAGTACTGATAATGAATCAAATAAAAACAATGTTGAAAATTTACATGGGATAATTGATAAAAATGATATTCCAAAATTCAATAAATTAAATAATATTTTTCCAAATTTTGATTTAGTTTTACCAATTAATATAAAAGAAAATCAAATGTTAATTTTTGATTCAAATCAAGAAAAAATTTTTCTTAAATATATTTTTCCAATTAATTTAAAAAATGGTTCTCTACTTAGAAATGTAAATAAAGATTTAATTAATCAAATATTTGATTTTAAATTAAGTGGAGAATTATATGATAAAAATATCTTTTCTGAACCAATTCATTTTCAAGTTAAAGGATTTGATATTGTTAAATCTATTGTTAAAAATTTAAATAATAAAGGAATTAATATTCAATCAAAAGAAAAAAAATATAAAGTTTTATGTACTGTATTTAATAATATTCAATTAACATTTTTAACTGAGTTTTCTATCTCTTTTGAAAATTTAACTAAAATTTATACTTTTCCAATTAAAAAAATTACATCAATAAACGAATATAATATTAAAATTAACAAAATAATTTTAATATATTGTTTACAATATACATCATTGATAAGAAAAATAAATGCATTAAATTACTATAATGCAAATTATTATTTACATAAGAAATTAATTTGTCAAAAAAATATGAAAATCAATAATAAATTTAATGAAAATAAAAAAATAAATAAACCATATTTTAATTATTCAAATTGGCATAATTTTATGACATTAACAACTCCAATTATTTATGAAAAAGATGATTTACCAGTAATGAATATATTTAATTCAATTATAAAACCATCAATTTTAGGAATAGATGTAAATTTAAAAGATGAAAAAAATATATTTCATAATGTAAGATATTTTCCAGTTATAGGAAAAATTTTTATAGAAACTGAAAAATTAAATATTAGTCCTTCAAATAGTACAAAATCAAGTTCAAATTCTTTTAATTTTAATGATATAATATATGAAAAAAAATTACAAACAATATTTTTCTTTAATGAAAATCATACTTTTATAAATGAAATACCTTCTTATTCTCAACAAATAAGAAGTTTCATTGAAAACAATTCAGAAATTAATGATATTATTTTAAATGAAGTATCTAATAATAGTTATTTTTCTTTAATTTGGATTCCTTCTTGTACATATTTAAATTATAATTCATGTAAAAAAGGAAAAGTTGGTAGATTTGAATTACCAATTTTCCAAATTTATTATAAATTCAAAAGTTTAAGTCAATGCTCTTATAAAATTAAATTTCTTTCAGTAATAGGAATAGGTGAAAAAAGTTATAAAAATAATTTTAATTATACAGTGTTCAATAATATTGATTCAGAAATTTTCTGGTTTAAAAATCAATATTCATCACAAACAAAAAATAATTTTCTTGTAGATATTAACAATAATTTTAAGTTATATAATGAATTAATCTCCTATGTAGAAAGTAAAAAATTATAAATATTTCTTTTCTAATGATGAATAAAAATTTAAGCCAATTATTTTTGATTGATTGTCAAATTATTATATTATGATATATAATCATATAAATTTTTAATGTTTTAGTATCTGGTGGGTGTGTTATTTAAAATTAATGATTATATAGGTATAAGTATTCATTAAAAAATTAGTAAATAAACATTTTTTATTTATATATAATAAATTATAGAGAACTTATTAAGGTTATTAAAAATTAAAATAAATATCAATATTAATATTGATACCAAAATAATTTCATTTTTAAAATATTACTTGATTTATTTTATATAAAAATTAAAAGTTATTATATTATATATAAACATCCTTAATTTTAAAAATTAAATTTTCTTATAATATATTTTTTTATTTAAATTTATTTTATAAAATTTTTTTTTATTTTTATACATTAATTTGTAGTTTTTATATATTTTTAATTATTTTATTTTTATTTTTTAAATTTAAAGTAATGATATTTTAAAATAAATCAAATTATTATTAATATAATATCGAAATCATAGGTATTATAAATAATTATAATATATTTAAAAAATATAAAAAAACATTTATAAATAATAATATGGGAATTTGTTTACAAGGAAATAAAAAAAGCATAAAAAAAACTATTCAAACCGAAGAACCAAAATCTACACAATCAAATGAAAGAAATGAAATAAATAATCCTAAAGAAAATAATATAGAAAGAAAAGACTCAAAATCAAAACTTCAAAGAAGAAAATCAATAAATGTAATATTAAAACAAAACCAAAATCCAACAGAATCAAAAAAATTAACTAATCAAAGACGTCAATCACTAAAATATTTAAATGAATTTAAAAATAATGATCAAATGCATAATAAAAATTATTTATTAAATAGATTAGCAAAAAATTTAATAAAAAATACTCAAAATTCAGAAGAATATAAAGAAAAAAATAAAGCAAAATTTCCTGAATATATAATTGATTGGAAATTAGTAAGACATTCAAATATGGAAACTTATACTTGGAAGAATAATGGTTATATAAAAGTAACAAATGATTTAATTGATGAAGTTTTAAAAATGAGTCCTGAAGAAGCAAAGGATTGTAATTTTTTATATAAAAAAAGAATATGGTTATATTTTTATATTAATTCACAAATTCAAAATTCAAATAATGAAAATCCTTTAATTCTTATTCATAGAAATAATATTTTAGAAGAAAGTTTTAATCAATTTATGACTATTAAAGATATTAATTTACTTGAAGAACTTCATATTCATTTTGTTGATGAAATTGCAAATGATGAAGGAGGAGTTTATAGAGAATGGTATTCTTGTTTATTTAAAGAATTTTTTAATGAGAAAAATACATTATTTGCTGAAAATCCTTTTAATAGTGCTTTTAATGGTACTTTTCTTATTAATTTAAAATATGATAAAAGCAAAATTGATTATTATTTTTTTTTTGGAATGATAATTGTAAAAGCAATTATTGATAATGTTTATATGAAAGAACATTTAAATTTAACAGTTATTAAACATTTACTTAATAAAAAATATGATTTAGAAGAAATGAAATTTTATGATTTAACTCTTTATAAATCATTAAAAAATATTTTAGAAACAGAGATAGAAACAAATGAAACTTTAAAAGAAATGAACTTTACATATAATTTAACAGATTCAAACGGTGAAATTTATCAAGTTGAATTAATTCCAGAAGGTAGTAACATATATTTAACTGAAAATAATAAAAATACTTTCATAGAAAAAGTAATTTATTATGAAACATACTATAAATATAAAGAACCAATTGAAAAAATAAAAGAAGGTTTTTATAGTGTAATTAAAGATAATATAATAGGACAATTTTATACATCAAGAGAATTAGATTTTGAAATGGTTGGTTTTAAAATAGTAGATTTAGAAGATTGGAAAAATAATACAATTTATAAAGGAATTTATAATGAAAATAATGAAACTATAAAAATTTTTTGGAATTTTCTTAGTAAAATGAAACAAGAAGATTTAATGAATTTTTTTACTTTTTGTACTGGATTATGTAATGTTCCTGTTAATGGTTTTGGATCATTAAAAGGAGCTTCAAATAAAATTCAGAAATTTACTATTGAACCATTAATTGATTATGATCCTATAACTAAAAAAGTTAATAATGATTTTAAGTTAATTGAAGCTAAAACTTGTTTTAATAGAATTATGTTACCACAATATAAAAGTGAAGAAGAAATGAAGAAATGTATGGATATTATTCTTAATTTTGATTCTAATTTTTTTGGTTTGGAATAATTTTTTAATTTTTTAGTTTTTTTTATATTTTTTATATGTTCTGATGTAAGTTTAATAAATCATATAAAAAATATAAAAAAATAGATAAAAAATATATTTTTATATATTTTAATTATTAAAAAATTAATGAAATTAAAATTTTAAAATATTTTTAATTATTTTTTATAATATTATTATATCAATTATAATAAGTTCAATGTTTTATATAATTATAATTTAAAATAAAAGGAAAATTTAAAATTAATTTTTAAATATTTCAATATATAATAAACTTTACTTAATAAAAAAATCTAAACTAAAAGAATTATATTCAACTAAAATAAAATAAATAAAAAAAATAAAATGTCAAAAGAAGAAAGCAACGAAATAAAAAATGAAGAAGAAATTAATTTAAAAGGGGAAAAACCAAAAAGAAGAAGATATATACGTTTAGAATCACATCCACATTCAACAATAACTTTTAATGACAAATCTATTCCAACAAAACAAAAACCAGTAGAATATTTAAAACCAATTCGTAGAAATCTAAAAATAAAAACAACAAAAGAAGATGCAACAAAAATGTTAAATTTATTAAGTGATGGTTTAAGTAAAAAAATAAAAAAAAATAGAAAATTTAATAGAAATCTTTCTTTAAATTTGGATAAAAAAAACAGAACATTTGAAATGTCTTCTTTTAAAAAAGATGAAAAATTTTTTAAAAAAGCACTTAAAATTTTTCAATATGGAATTGAAAATTATAAAGATACTCAAATTTTAGTTTCTTTTTTATATAATTTAGAACCTTTTAATCAAATTTTAAGTGAAAGTGATAGAGATGATGTTGAACAAATTTTAACTAATCTAGCTCAAACTTTACAATATGAATATATTCAAAAAAATAAAATTATTTGTAAATATGGACAAAATAAAGACAAGTTTTATTTAATATTAAAAGGTAAAGTTGATATTTTAGTTCCTAATGAAGAAGAAATCCAATTAACTGAAGAAGAATATTTTAGTTATTTACTTAATTTGAGAATTTATAATGAAAATTATTTATTAAAACAAATTATATCAAAAAATGGTTTAACTTTTTTAATGGAAGAAAAAAATTTTGATGAATGGATAAAAATAGCATATAATACTTTAGAATTAATAGGAGATAATTATAAAATAATAAATAGTCCAAATAAATCAAATTTAAAACAGAATAATATTAATAAAAATAGTTTAAATTCAAATATCAATTTAAATAAATTTAATAAAAAAAGAATGTCATTATTATTAAGTAGTACAATTAAAGTTCCAAATATAAAAAGACCATTATCACCAGGATTAAAAAGAAGAATAAGAAAATCATTATTAATGCCAAATGAAAATATAAACACAGAAAAAAAAAAATATTTTGATTCAATAGAAAGAAAAAATTTAGTATTTCGTTTAAAAGAACAAATATTAATAGCAATGAAAATAATAGAACCATATAATCCAAATTTATTAGGAGTAAATATAGGAAATTATACTTCAAATGAGGTAACAAGTGAAGAATATGTTAATAGAACAAAACCTTTTTTATTTAATTATACATTTAATGAATTAAAAAAACCAGCAAAAATAATTTCTTATTTTATTGCAAATTCACTTAAAACAGGAAATAAATTTGGTGATATGATGAATGACATTAATCAAAATAATAATGACTTTCGAGTTTCTACTATTATAACTAAAAAAAATTGCCATTTTGGAACTTTAAATAAAATTGGTTATAGTAAATGTTTAAAAAATGTAAGTGAAAAAATGAGAAAAAAAAAATTAAATTTTTTACTTAATGCAAATATTTTTAGAAATTGTAATGTTAATTTATTTACAAAATCTTTTTCTGGTTTTTTTTCTAAAAGATTATTATATTCACATGAAGAATTATTTAGAGAAGGTGAAGAACCAAAGAAAAATCAAATAATATATTTTATTAGAGATGGAGAATTTAGTTCAACTTGTAATAAAAGTATATATGAAATAAATAAAATATTTATTGATTTAAATTATAATGATTTAGTTGATCCAGAAGATGAAGATGATTGTTTAGATAAAGAAAATGATAAATATATAAAATTTAAAAAAAAAAAAAATTTAATTAAAATACAATATTTTAAAGAAAATGATATTGTTGGAATGAATGATTGTATTTGTAATGGAAAATATATTTATACTATTACTTGTACAAGTCCTACTGCAACTGTTTATGAAATTCATATTAATTTCTTTAAATTAATTTTATCTTCTGATAAAAAAATTAATGAAAATGTTTCTTATGAAATTATGGTTAAGAGAAATTTATTAATGAAATTATTACTGAAAAATAGAAATGATAAAACTAATTATTTTAAATATTATTCTAAAGGAGGTGATACTTTATCTTTTGGTTGTTTAACTTTAAGGAAAGATAATAGTAAAAATCCTTTTTTTAAATTGTTAGAAATTAGGGAAAAAGCAAAAAAAGGGGAATATTTTTTGAAGTCTATACATAAAAAAAAATTTAATTTAATTATTGATAATATTCAAAAATTTTATGATAAAGAACCTGAAATTTTTACTATTAAAAAATTTAATTTTTTGAATGAAGAAGAGAATGAAAATAATGTTAAGAAATCAAGGAATAATTTTTTATTTAAAGAATTAATAAAGGAAAAAAATCATTCTATAAGATTAAATTATAATTTAACTGAAGGAAATAAAAAAACAATTTCTGCTTGTGAAGATGAATTACCAAAAATTTTAAATAATAAATTAAATAATAGAAGTAAAAATGATAATAATACTTATAATAATACAACAAATTATTCTAATTCATTTGTAAAAAGTAATTTATTAACTAATATTTCAGAAAGAAGAAGTAATCCAACAGATAATAATGAAATATTAGATAAAAAATTAATAAATACTAAATTGTTTAGAAGAGATAATACAATTTTACCTGTTCATAATAATCTTTCTGAAAAAGTTAAAAAAACTAAAATATTTATAAAAAATATTCCAAAATTTCTTTCAAAAGAAAAAATTACTTTTAAAGATAAAAAAGCAACAATATTTAATATGACAAATAAATCAATGTATAAAACTATTTTTAATGGTAAATCAAATATAATATAACTTATAAATAATAAATCTAAATAATGTAAAGGTTAATAAATAAATATTTTTTTTACAAATAAAAATATAATAAAAAAATTTGATTTTTTATATCATTTTATCAAAAAAACGTTTTTCAAAGTATAAAAAAAAGTAAAAAAAAAATAAAAAATAAAAAAAAAAATGTCAAACGATGATTTATTTGACAAAATGTTTGAATTTAAAATGATGGGAAAGCAAATGCAAAAACAATCAAAAAAGAGTGAAATAGCTCAACAAAAAGCCCAAGCAAAAATAAAACAAGCATTAGAAAAAAACAACACAGAATTAGCAAAATCCTATGCTCAAGAAGCAATACGTCACAAGGGTGAAGCGCAACGTTACAGAGTATTAGGTTCAAAAATAGATGCAATGTATTCAAAATTAAATCAAGCATATAAATCACAACAATTAACAAATTCAATGAAATCACTTGTTGAAAAAATGAATGGTATTTCAAATATAAGTGATGTTACTCAAATGATGAAAACTATGGAAGATTTTGAAACTATGTTTGATAATATTGATGTTCAAGATAAAATGGTTAATGATGTTATGAATAATATTAATGCTGGAACTGTTAATGATGTTGAAGTTGATGAATTAATTGATCAAATTCAACAAGGTAATGCTTTTAAATTAGAAGATAATATGGTTAATGCACAAAGTAATCAAATTCCTGGACAACAAATTTATAATCCTCAACAACAAGATAAAATTGATAATTTTTTCCCTTAATATTCGGTTTTATTTTTATTTTTTTTTTAAGCTTTTTCTTATATTTTTAATGAGGTTTTGATTATAGAGTTTTGAAATAGGAATTTTTATTGGAAATTTTAAAGAATCTTTTTTTTTATTTTTTTTTATTTTTATATAAAGGAAATAATTAATTGATTTTATATATATTTAATTAAATTCAAAAATTAACAAAAAATAATGAACGATAAAAGTATTTTATAATTACAATTTAACTATTAAAGAAAGAAATATAATTTTAAAAATATTAAAATAGTTCATTATTCATAAAAAAAGTCAAGCATCAAATTAAAATCATTATATTCAATGAAAAAGAATTATTATTTTACCAATTCTATGGATAAAAAAAGAAAAGAGAAATAAAATAAATTTACTATGTATTTGGAGAAAAAAAGAAAAAGAAGAATTTGATAAAAATTATGAAGAAATATCAAAAAGGAAATAAAGAATAAAAGAAATTATAAATAAATTATTTTTAATGAAGAAAAAAATAAAAATAAAATAAAAATCTTAATCAGATTCTTGTTGTTATATTTACCGTAATTGAGGAGATTATTATATTAATTTTAATGTAAAAAATAATTAATATTATATTAAATATTATTAAGTTTTTATTATTTTTATATTATTTTTATAAATATTAATTTAATAAAAAAGATTTTCAATTATAAAAATGTATTTTATAAATTAACAAAAAATATTATAATTATAAATGAATTTATAATAAAAAAGATATAATATTATCTTTTATATGATATTATAAATTAAGGTTTCTTTTTTGATTAAATATTCATTAAATTATTATAATGATAATAGCACATTTTATTAAAATAATAATTTTTCTCAGAAAAATCAATTTATTTAAAGATTTTATCATTTTCTCTTTTGAAAAAATAAAATTATTTGATTGATTATTTATATTAATAAATTATTTAAAATTATTGAAAAAAATAAATTTCAACATATATTTATAAATGTATATTTATATAATTAATTTTATTTGAGTATATACCATTACAACAAATAAATAATTTGTTATTTAAAATATGATTCACTAATTATTTAAAGATAAAACCAAATCAATCTAAATATTATTACAATCAATTTAGAAAGTTTTATTAATTTTAAAAAATTATAATTATATATATAAAAAGAATCAAAATCAACTTTTTCTTTATAAAAAAAACTTTAATACTTACATGCAAACTTTAATAAATACAAAATAATTAATTAATTATCATCTTATATGATTGTACAATTAAAAAGAAAATTTTTTATTAAATTTATAAAATATCTTCTGAACTTGTATCAGTCTCATATGAATAATCACTTAAAAAATTTGATTGATTTATATTTTTGACATTATAATATTTTATAGAAGAAGGGTCGTTTAAATTTAATTTTGAAACTTTTCTTTTTGGAATTAAAAATCTAAAAGAGTAACATAAAGAATTTACTTTATTTTAGGTGCTTTTAAAATTGAAGAATTGAAATTTTCCATTTTATGTATCTTAATTCTTTTTTATAATATAAAGTATTTTAAATATTTAATTAAGAAATTAATAATAAAAAAAGTCCTCTAATTTTTTGCAAAAAATAAAAATAAAAATTTATGTTTTGTTCAAAAAAAAACTAATTGATGAAAGTTTGCAATTTTTCCATAGGAAATATTAATAAATAATTTATTTTAAACAATTATTTTTTAATCTTTACTAAAAAAACTTATCAAAGATATATATTGAATATAAATTTTTCAAAATGAAGAAAATAAATTTCCATTTTTGTATTTTTATTAATTTTCAAAATTATAATTAAATGAGGCATAAAAAGCAATTATCAACAAATCCTAAATTAAAAAGAAAAATAAAAAAAGAAAATAATATATCCCTTCAAATAAAAGAAGAAAATACCAAAAAAATAAATATAAAAAATTATCTAAATAGAAAACAAAAAAGACAAAGAAAAGAAAATTCATTAGATGAATTAACAAGAGATTTTATTCAATATGTAAAAGATACAAAAAATATAAGATTAAATTTAAATGATATTGTAAAGAAATTAAATGTTAAAAAAAGAAGAATTTATGATATAACAAATGTATTAGAAGGTAAAATTTTTTTTTTTCATTTATTAGGAATTGGTTATATTAAAAAAGAAGCAAAAAATCAAGTTATTTGGTTAAAACCTGAAATTTTAGGAGAAAATTTTTTAAATTTAAATGATGAAACTTTGGAAAATTTAAATAAAGAAGATTTTAATTCAAATTTAAATAAATTAAAAAAAGAAGATGAAAAATTAAATAATATGCTTATTATATTAAATAAAAGAATGCAAAATTTAGCTCAAAAACAAAATTTTCAAAATTACTCTTATTTAACATTTGAAGATATTCAAAATATATCAAATAATAAAAATGAATCTAATAACATGATTGCAATAAAAAGTTCTAATTCATTAAATATTGAATATGTCCCTTCATCTGATATTCAAAATGCTTTTGAAAAAACAAAAGATGAATATAATTTAGGATTAAATTTAAAATATGATGAAGATTTTGTAAATAGTTTATTTATGAATCATCAATTATTTATTCAATCTGAAAAAAATGATGAAGAATTAGGAGTTTTTATTATTTGTAATGAAGTAAGTGATAAAAGAAGTGATTTACAAGAATTAGAAAAAAATATTATTGATTATAATAATACTTCTGTTTTGAAAAATAATTTAATGAATAATAAGAGTAATAATTTACTTGACGGAATTTCTCCTTTAAGAAATCCATTTAATTTTAATCAAAGACCTATTTCTATTTCTTCTATTTCATCTAAGTTTTTACATAATAATATTTAAAATATCAATAAAATTATAATAAAAAAAATTAAACATATATTATTAATAAATATAAAATTAATAAGATATCTAATTTGAGAATATTCTTCTCTTTATTATAAATATATTGTTTTTCTAATTCAAAGTTTAATTATATATTATATAATTATATAATTTAATTAAATAATATTTATCTATTTTTTATAGTTTTATATAAATTTTTTCCTTTATATATTAAATAAAGTTTAAAAATATTATTTAATCATAATTATTTTTTTAGTTTGTTTTTTTCAAATTTTATTATAAAGTAAAAAAGCAATTTATAAAAACTAATTAAAAAAAGAATAATTAATTGTCTACTTTTACCTTTATAATTCAAAATAATTGACTAATTAAATCAATTCAAATTATTATTATGAAAAATATTTATTAGAAAAAAAAAAATAAAATATTATAATCTTAAATGAAAGTCAGTTTTATAAACTGCAGTAAAATTAAGGAGAAAAAATTTCCATATGGAAATTATTATAAATATAATTTTTCTCCTTTAATTCAATCATCTAATAATAACAAAAATATAATTATATACTCTATTAGATATTCCAAACTTTTAGAATTTCATTCTAATTTATTAACACAATATAAAAATATCCACTTACCAAATTTCCCAGAAAAAATTTTTTTTCATCAAGAAAAATATATTCTAAAAAGAGCATATGATTTAGAAAATTATATAAATAAAATTTTACATCTTCAGAATGATAAAATAAATAGAGAAATTAAATATTTTTTAAATTCTCATATTAAATTAGAAAATAATAATTTATCAGATTTAAGAATTGATACTTCAATTTCAACTTTTAGTTCTATAAGTGATAATATTAATAATAATATTAATGAAAATAAAATAGAAAATTTCTTGAAAAAATTATCTAATACAAAAGGTGATTTTTCAAATATAATTGATAATTTTATAAAAGAAAATAATATTTTTATGGTTAAAAATAACTTTACAAAAATAGAAATTTATAAATTATTTTTTGGAGAAAATAATAAATTAAATGGATTAATATATTACATTAATAATATTAGAACAACAAATTTATTAGGTAGTATTAATTGTTTAATTTTTATTTCAAAGTTAATTGATTGTGAATGTAATAATGATTATGAAATTTATAGAGAAATTTTCAAATTGATAACAAAACATAATCTAAGGAATTTGAATTTAGAAACATTTTTAGAATTAAATAATTTTAATATTATTGATAGAGTATTTGTTATAATTAGATGCATTTGTCAAGAAACTGAATATTCATTTTATGATTGTTTAAAAGGAAATTATATAAAAAAATATTATAATTGGTATAATGATTGGTTAGATTGAAATATAATTTTTAAAATTTCGTATATTATAATTAATAATAATATCTTCCTTTTATTATCCAATAATGCGTTAATTTAGAATTAGGTTTTATGTATATATTATATAAAAAAATTAGTATTATTATTATTATTTAAAAAATAAAAATATAAAAATATAAAAATAAATAAAATATAATAATTTTAATTATAAAAATATAACAATATTATTTAATTATTAATTATTTTATAAAACAATTTTTTTTAAAATTCAATCGTAATATGAATATACCTCATAAATACCTAATAAATAATTTTCTATCAAATGAAAAAATCCAATATTACCAAAAAATCAAATCAAAATATACAATAGCGTATACTAAATTCCAAAAAAATAAAAAATTTTTAAAAAATTATAGAAAGCATGTTTTAAATTGGTTATTTTCTTTTGATTTAGAAACAAGAATGATAATATGTTCAGTTGAAAATAAAAAATATACAAATATAATGAACCAATTATATATAAGTTATAAAGAAAATCATTCAACTAAATTTTTAATTAAAGATGAAAAAGACGACGATGAAAATATTTCTTTTTTTTATTCAAAATCAGAAAATGAAGATAATACAGAAAATATATTATTAGAAGGTTTTTTAAATGAGATTAAATTTTATCAATGTGAATCATCAATAAAAAATTTAGATAATTATTCTGATTATTTTACATTAAGTGAAAAAATTTTAAATGATGAAGATTTATTTATATCTTATTTTAATAAAATTAGTCATGAAAAATATTTTTTAAAACCAATTAATATAATAAGAGATGATTCATTAAAAATTACTAATTTTCAATTACCAGATTGGATAAATAATAATAATAATTCTCAAAATAATGAGATAATATATTTTTCAATAATTGAATATTTTTGTGGCTTATTTGAACAAGTAATTTCAGTTAGATTTATAACAAATTATAATATGAAAAATTTAAATGAAATTTATTCTACATGTTATTTAAAACAAATTTTTGATAAATCAAAAGTAATGATTAATTATTTAAATATATTAAAAGAAAAAAATATATTTTATTATTTTAAAATTGATAAATTAATTGAAGAAATTTATTCTAATAATAAATTAAATGATTTTATGAAAAAATATACTAATAATGATAATAATGATAATATTTCAGATTGGTTTGCAAATCCTTTATATTTTGATAAATCGCATGATTTAGATGAAATTAAAGAAGAAGTAAATCACTTTTTTGGTTTTGATAAAATTTCATGTGAAGAATTAGTAAAAATGATTTCTTTAATACATATTAGAAAATTACTAACATATGATGATTTTTTATGCAGAGGTATTTTTGAAAGAATTTATAATGATTATACTGAAAAAATTACTGAAGATTTAATTACTGATAATAATTATATTGATAATAAAAAAAAGAATAAAAAGAAGAAGAAAAAACAAAAAAAGAAAGATTTGGAAAAAAATTATAATGAAAATAATAAAGGTTTAAATTTAAATGATGAAGTTTATGATTTTGTTAAAACAATTTTGTTTACTATTTGTAATAAGGTTGTAGAAAAATATTATTTAATTGAAAAAAATATTAATTTTAATAATAATAATAATATTAATAACCAAAATAATAATGAAATAAATTATTTAAATGAAAAGAAAAAAAAGAAAATAAAAGAAAATAAATTTTTTTTATATGAAACAGTTAAAAAACATATAAAAAATCATCAAAAAAAATTAAATATACAAAATTACGAAAATTCAATAATTGATATAGAAAAAAATTATAATCATGAAGAAGAATTTCAATATATTCAAAATATAACAACTTCATTATCAGAAATATCAAATGAAAAAAATAACAACAATAAAAATATTTTATCCCCAATATCTCAAATTAATTCAATGACAATTTCTTCAAATAATTCATCAACAAGTGTTGATTCAGTAAAAAATTCTCAAAAATATTATAATAAAAAACTAAATAATCAATTAACAAATAATATTTTTTCAAATAATATTTTAGATAATCAATATTTTTTTCAAGAAAATCCTTTAATTTCTCTTTTTGATAATTTAAATAATGATATTACAAATTATCTTTCTGAACAAGAAATAATATTAAATAAAATTTATAAAATAAAACTTTTAATATATGAATACTTATTAGAAATAACTAAAAAAATTTATCCTTATTCAAAATTAGAAATTTATGGTTCAACTTTATATAAATTAGATATTGAAAGTTCAGATTTAGATTTAAGTATTTTATCCAAAGAAAATTTATCTCTTTCTTTATTAATAAATGAATTAAACAATAATTATAATACAATTTTTGAAAGTATTTTTCCAATTCTTTCTGCATCAATTCCAGTTATTAAACTAATATTAAATCCAATTAAATTAAAAAATGAAAAAATTAATTATATATATAACCAAATTCATTTAAGTGATTTTTATAAAAATTATTTTTTTGATAAAAACGAAATTGATAAAATTAGAATTGATATAACAATAAATTCAATAAATTATAATCAAGTAAATTTTATTCAAAATTCTTTATTAAAATATCCTTCAATTTTTCCTATAATAAAAATATTAAAAAGATGTTTAAATGAAAAAAAGATGAATCAAACTTTTAAAGGAGGAATGAGTTCTTATATTTTATTTCTTTTAGTTTATTCATTTACAAAAAGGAATATTTTAATTAATAATAAAATTGATTCTCCTGGAGAATTATTAATAAATTTTTTATTTTATTATATTAAGATTATTGATTTTAGTCAAACTTTAATTAATCCTAATTTAAGTAATCCTTTTATTCTTTGTAATAATTTAGAAAATATTCCCACAATATTAGATCCAATTACTAAAATTAATGCTGCAAAAAGTGTTTTTAAAATTTTTGATGTTGTTAAAGTTTTTAATTTTATTTATACAGACATTTATATGATTTATAGTAATTTTTATGATGAAGAGTTAAAAGAAGAAAAAAAAGGTAATATTATTAAAATTCTTTTTCAAAATTTTCATAATAAATGATTATTGATTTAATAAAAATAAATTAAGTATTTATTTTTGAATTTAACAATTGTATAGAATATTTAATTAATAATGTGTATATTTTCAAATAATCTTATATTAAAAAAGCCTTATATTATTTTTTAAATTTAAAATTTTTTATTATTATAATTTATATAATATTTAACACCTTTAGAGTAAATTAAATAACAATAAAAAATACCAAATATAAATACAATATGAAAAAAGTATTTTCTAAACCTAATTTTAGAAAAATAATTTGATATATATAAATCAAATATATAAATATTTTTATTTTGGAAGATCATATAATTCAATAGGAAAATTATGTGGTTTAAGATAAAATAATATTACTCTTTTAATTTCCAATAAAAAATCAGGATTTTTAACAATATTTGAATGAAAATCTTTATGAACAGAATATAATATATTATCAAATATTTCATTTAAAGTATTGATATTTAGATTTTTTTTAATTATATCTATATTTTTATTTTTAGAAATAATTAAGTAATTGCCTTTTGAGTCTTGAAATTCTTTTATTATTTTTAAATAACCTTTTATTGTTTTTAATGAATTCATATTTTTAATGACAAAATCTTTATTAATTGTAACATTATTTTGAGGATGAATACTTTTAGAGCTTTTCCTTAAATTATATTTTTGATGATAATTATCCAAATCAAAATTTTTAATATCTAATAAATCCATTAATTCTTTAAAAAAATTAAATGATTGTAAATAATCTTTTTTATTAATAGCAAATTTATAATTAATAAGTATTTCAATAATTTTTTGTAAAAAATAATTATTTAAAAACTTAAAATAAACCTTTCTTGATTTTTCTAAAGATAAAACACCTTTTAAACTCATAAAATTAAAAATAATATTAATTTGTTCAATAAATATTTCTTTCATAATATTATTATTAATCAATGTTAAATTGTATAAATAATTATTTTCTTTAATTTGAATAACAAAAGAACTAATTACTTTATACCATTCTTCCATATCATTTACATTATTGGCTTTAAAAGTATATATATCATTATCAGAAAGTGTTATTTCAAATATATCATCTATTCCTATTATTTGATTATTTTTAGTTCCTTTGTTTATTGTTTTTATATCTGTTAAATATATTACTTTCCATAAATTTCTATTTTTTGAATTTGACATTATTAATTTATATTTATCAACATTTACTTTTCTATTTTCAAATTTTTGATTTTTAAAATTATATTTTTTTAATTGACCTTCTCTAATACAATCTTCAGGACGTACATAATTTATTATTTTTGGTTTATTTATATTATCTAATTCTTTACTTTTACTAATAGTTTTTTTAATTTCTTTTTTATTTTTTTTATTTTCAATTGGAATAAAATATAAAGATATTTTTTTTGATAAATCTAAAAATTTTCTTGGTCTATCATTTGGTTTTAATTTTATTCTTGTGTTTGGATATTCAGAACTTATTATAACAAAATATACTTTATTGTCTTCATAATTATTTTTTGAATTTAAAATTACTGAATTATCAGTAATTTTATTTTGAATTAATTGATGATTTCTAATTAATAAATCTTCACATTTTGTTTCTTTATATATTTTAATATTGATTTTTATTGTTTTTTCAACATCAAAATATAAAGGATATTTATCAGAATCATCAAATGAAAATGTTAATAACATATTATATTAAAAAAAAAAATTAAAATAAAAAAACCAAAAAAAAAACATTTTTTCATTATAAACAAAACAAAAAAATAAATAAAAAAAAAAGTCATATAAAAAAATTAATAAAAAACCTTAAACGTATTTTTTCATAAAATCAAAACAAAAAAATAAATAAATAAAAAAACTCATATCAAAAAAATTGAAAAGGAAAAAAAATTTGAAAAAAATATAAAACATTCTACTTATTTTTTCCTTCAATAGTATTAGGAACAATTTGACTATTTTTATTAGACAAATTTTGAACTTTTTCAAGAATAAATTTCCCAAAAGCAGTATCACTTAAACTTTTATGTTGATTTAAAATCTCATCAGGAAGTCCTTTACCACATAAAAAAATACAAATATCATTAGTAAAATGATTACAATTATTATTAATAAGATGATAAGTTTGTTCATTATATTTATCATCAATAGACTTTAAATATTTTTCAAATTCTTCTTGTGTTTTTTTTGTTTTACCAAAAACTGATTCTTTAATAGGAATACCATAAGGAGTACATTTTGGTTGTCCTATACAAATTCCTCCTCCAAAAAAATATTCATTTCCATATACTACTAATGATGTATGCCATATTGCTTCTACATCTTTTCCTGTCATGAATTTTGCTACTTTTGTTGCCATTCCATTTGTTAAATCATATTGATATAAGAGAACGTTTTGTTCTGTCATTTTTTTTATATAAGGAAAATGTATTTTTTTATTTATTTATTTTTTTTATTTTATTTATATATTATTTTTATTAATATTTTTAAATAATTTTATATTATTATTTAGTTTTGTTATCTTTGAAATATACTAATGCAGCTTTATTACATATATTTATTAAAGTAAAAAGTGTTGAAAAAAAACTAAAAAATGAACCTCCATCAACATTTTTTCCAAAAAACAACCAAAAAAAATCAGTAAAAAAACTAAAAATAATCAAATAATAAAGATATTGATTAATCTTATCTTTATTTTCATTATCATAAAGATTTAATATATTAAAGAAAAAAATCCCAATATTAATAAAATCATTTTTTCCAAAACAATTTAAAATACTTAAACCTAAACCACCAAAAAGCATTAAATAATTAATTAAATCAGTATTATTTTTATTTGATAAATTAATATTATTATTGAATTTAGTTTTACTTGTATCAAGATTAATATCATCCTTATGAAAACTATTTTGTTCAGGAATTTCATCAATTTTATCTAAAATACCAATATCTCTTTTTGTACTTGTTTCTCTTCCACTTTTTCTCTCATTAAAATTTTTAATACTTTTTAAATTATCATAATTCATTTTATTATTAGTAGTATTTTTTCCTTTATTAAAAAATAAACTTTGACCTAACATATCAGGACTAATATAAACACTTCTTCTCCAAGATTCAATATATTCTTTTGGATCTTCTGATTTTTTTAATATTTTATCTTTAATTATATCATTTGCTTTATTTGCAATAATTAAACCAAAAGGTTCATTTATTTTGTCTATATATTCATTTAATTCTTCTAATACTTCTTCTAACCTTTTTATTTGAGCATCAGTTTTATAAATTAAATTATTAAAATATTCTTTGTAATTATGACGATATCTTATTCTAAAATGTAATATACCATTTATTTTATTTGGTTCATTTTCATTTATTATATTAATTCTTTCTTCTTTTTTAATTTGGTCTTTATATTTATCTAAATTTATATTTATTGTTCCTAATAAATTATCATAATAACTTCCTTGATCTGAAATTTTTATAATAATTGAATCATATGGAGTATAAATTTTAAATGAAAAATCTTGACTAAATTTTGGATTATTTGAATTAATTAGTCTTGATACTGTTTTTTTTATTATACTTTCATTACTTATTTGATTAAATTCTACTTTTGCATTTACTATATTATTTGAATTTGATTTTAAATTAATACCTTCTATTAGTTGAATTAATAATTCTGAATTCTCACTTATTTCACCATTCATTACTTCATTTTCATAATTTAATCTTTTTTTTTCATAATTTTTTTTTTCATCAATTAAATTTTCTTTTACTTTTGTTAATTTTGAGTTTTTTATTTTTAATTGTTCTTCTAATTTAATATATGAATAAATAAATTCTTCAATAGTTATTTTTTCATTTTGATCTCTATCAAATAATTCAAAAATTTTTTTTAAATCATCTTCAGTTATATTAGAATTTTTGTTTTGAAAAAATGATAAAAGTTCATTAAAAGTAATTTCTTCATCTTGATTAATATCAATTTGGTTAAATTCTTCTTTTAATCTTTGAAAATGTTTCATCAAAAATTTTTCATAATCATGTCCTAATGTTTCATCAATGGTAGTTCCAAAATCTTTTCTATCTTGTTTTGATATTAATTCATTTTGAATTTTTGTACATAATTGACGTATATGCTCTTTTGTTAATTCATCCATTTAGTTTTTTAATTAAAATTATTTAATTTAATATATTTATTTTTTTTAAAAAAAGGAAAATAAATTATTATGAATACATTGTTTAATAAAATATATATATTATTATTTTAATAAATAATTTATTTTTTATATTTTTTATCAGAAAATAACTTATAAAAGTTTTTAAATAAGTTATTATCATTAATTTTATTTGGGGATTGGGGATTGGGGATT
>JAEEGK010007203.1_pt1 | contig 26522 bp, 11 predicted proteins | sample 8958771 | NCBI WGS metagenome assembly JAEEGK01 (sample SAMN16246547, study PRJNA631951) | gut metagenome | biome: gut microbiome; feature: rumen; material: SC-attached | host: Bos | place: Iran: Karaj | collected 2018-10 | reverse complement strand
GAGGGGGACCCACCTGTTCCCATCCCGAACACAGAAGTTAAGCCCTTCGGCGCCGATGGTACTGCGTACAGTGGGAGAGTAGGACGCCGCCCGCCTTCAGCGAGCCTCTGACTCATAAAGAGCCAGGGGCTCGCTTTGTTTTTGGAGGAGGAAATAACCGCCTTTTGATAGTAACCTGAAGAAAAACAAACTGCCCTACGTTTTTCCCCACTTTTCATGGTCTTTAATTGACCATTTTACTTAAAATAAACTACTTTTGCCTTTACTTTTACCAAAGTGTGTTTAATGACATGAAACATTTATTCAAAATATTGGCAATTCTTCTGTTGCTCCCTATATTTCACGCTAATGCTCAGACAGATAACGAATTCTGGTTCTGTGTGCCGCAGTTGACAGCACAACATGAAAAAGATGAGCCAAAGTTATTCATAACAAATGCAGGAAATACTACCGTAACAGTAAAAATTGAAATGCCTCTTGAAGAAGGGTTTTCTGCACAAAATCTAGAAATTTCACCTAAAAAAGATGGTAATAATGTGGATATACCTCCATTTGAAATTCCTGCAGGCATGCAAAAATCATTCAACTTCAAAAATTATTTTAATGATGAAAGTCAGAAATACGACCGGATCAATATAATTGAAAGCGGTTTATGCGGAGAAAGTTGTGCGGTTACGAATAAAGGCATACATGTTACTGCGACTGGATTAGTTACCGCATATCTGCAACGTGGAAATACTAACAACTGTGATATTTGGGCATTGAAAGGCAAAAATGCATATAATGGAGCGGACGGAAAGGTTGAACCGGACGAAGATATGTTTATTGTTCCATTGGAGGACGTTGGAAACTGTGACAAAGCTCATGCCGATAGAATGAAGAGAGACTGCGGTGACAACAAGCCTGCCGCTTGGTATGCGGTTGATATTGTGGCAGTTGAAGATGGTGATGTGACAGTAACGCTACCAACTGACGCACAAGGAAATATCACATTGAAAATAGAAAATTGGCCGGAAAATGATGGTGATGGTGATATAGCTTCGCATACTTTCACAATGCAACGTGGCCAAACGCTTAATCTTCAGGCGGCCAGTCAGAATAAAACAGCAAAATCGGGTGGAGGAATTGTAGTAAAATCGACAGGAAAAATTGCAGTTCAGTGGAAGGATGATTCATTATTGGCAAAATATGTGAATGAATCTAGTGGCGGACTAGGTACAAGTTGGGATGCTGCAGGTGACCAGTTAGTGCCTGTCTGTTTGGCAGGAACAGAGTATATTGTAATGCGAGGTCAGTTGGGTGATGATTATACCAATGGGAATAATAATACAAATAGAATGTATGAAAACGTCTATTTTATGGCTACCCAAGAAGGTACTACTACTGTTCAGTTTAAAACGGATGCAGGAGTTACTCTCTCAAGTAAGACAATTGGCGGTCCAGGCTCATGGGGGAAACTGTTATTAAACCAATATAACATTGATAAATCCGGGAATAATTATGATGCGGTTTATATAAAGTCAGATAAACCAATAGTTGTTTGGCACATTTCGGGAAGTAGTGGAGCAGAGGTTGGAGGAGCAATATTGCCGACTATTAATGGTTGTACGGGTTCTGAAGATGTATCAGTTTGTCGTTCAACAACTAGCAGCTTCGATTTCTGGCTCAACATCATGTGTAAACAGGCCCATGTTGAAGATTTTATAGTCATTTATAAAGGGAAAAATTATCGTTTGCCAAAATCATGGTTTAAGGAAATACCTGGTACTGGGTGGTGGTATCTTAAACGCGATAAAATGAAATTTTCGTCAGAACATTCTGACAAAGTGGATGTTGTTAGTATTACAGTTCAAAATGGTAGAGAAGTAATTACTAAGGTTGGAGATGGGAAAATACCTTCTGTATCTGCGGGAGATGTTGTTCGAGTTAAAAACACAACGGGAATATTCCATTTGGCAGTTATTAATGGCAATAACTCGGGTAGTTGCCAATATGGCTATTTCTCAAATTTTGATGATAATACGGGTAGTGCCGTCATAAACGATGCACTTAATGATATTGAATCAGAGTACAGCAAATTCTGCGATGGCGACACTGTGACATTGGTTGCTCGTGGCGGATTGAGTTATGCTTGGAGGTTTATTGATAAGGACGACTTGGGGTATCCTACAAGCGAAACATTTATCACTCCTCAAGCGGCTCAGATGGTTTCAGACAAACCTAGGGTGGTACCATTCGAAGGATTTAACCAATACCAGGTTACAATTCAGCGCCGTTGCTATTTAGGTACAAATGTTGACACAACCATTGATGTTTGGGCATTGGGTTATCCGCGTGCAAAATCGAAATTTTCTATTGAGTCACTTAGCGAATGTAGTCCGGCACAAGTGGTGGTTAACAACCTAACCAACGAAAACGGAAAGATGTTCGATTATACGTGGACTTTGACCGGAGGAGGTTTGACAAGTCCTGTAAAATCGACAAATAAAAACTACGGAGCCGATACTTTGACATTTACCAACGAAAGCGACACAAAACACACTTATAAACTGACACTTGAGGCATCGCTGGGTTCTAACTGCCCCGATAAATCGGATCCGAAGAGTTTCTGTGTGAATCCGGTTATCAAAGCGAAAATCACAGCCGATCCGGCAAAAGGTTGTACACCTTTGGCGGTGAAGTTCGAGAACGAATCAACAGGACCTTACACAAAAATACTTGTCAACTTTGGTGACGGCACAGGCTGGATTGACAGTTACACCCCGTCAACCAGAACAATTAATCACACCTACAACAACCCAAGTATTTATGATACAATATATTGGGCTAAAATCAAGATTTTCGACGAGGTGAACGGTAGTTGCGATAGCGAGGATTCTGTGAAAATCAGAGTGTTTGGTAGGGTGAAATCGCAATACATAATCGACAATACAAGCGATTGCTCACCGCTGACAACACGAATTCAGAACATATCGCTTGGCGACGAGCATAATATCACATACACATGGAGTTTTGCAGCAGGAACTGTTAATGATGTTAAAAAGGAAATAACAGATGGCAGTTTTGATTATTTGTCGAATGGAGATATTGTGGCTGGAAATGTCAGAAACGACAGACCTTTTCTTATAACATATAAGAATACAGGCTCAGATTTGGCAAGGCACTTTATACGGTTGACTGCAACGCGGCAAAATGTTGATAATACGACTTGTTCGAGTGTTACAACTTGGGATACGGTCACGGTTTTTCCGGAGTTCACTGTCGATTATGAGGTGTCGCCGAAGTATATTTGCGATTCATCGTATGTGAGTTTTCATAACAAATCATCTGATTTATCTGATAGCACCTATTTTTATTTGTATATGGGTGATGGCTCAACGGATGACTTTCATCGCGATACCATACATACTTATTACCACACTTTGCCTAAGGTGCAAGAGTACGAAACTCAACTTATTGGCGAAAGCAAATATGGCTGCCGCGATACGGCAAACAACGGAACCATCTCGGTAATGCCATATTTGAACCCGAATTTCACAATCGACAAGGCAGAGGGATGCTCACCGCTTTATGTTACGGTGATAAACAATTCTCCAGACCATTCATACAAAGAGAATCCAAAATGGGAAATTGATTGTGCACCATGCACTTACACTATTGTCAGCGGTTCGCTCGATGATAGAGCGGTTATCAAATTCGAGAATCAAACAGGTAGTCGCAAGGATATAACAATTTCTTTAACAGAAAGTTACCGCGATGTGAATATGACTTACGATTGTCCGAAAACATTCAGTCGCTCAATTGTGATTTTTCCTGAAATCACGGCCAATATAGCATCGGACAAGAATGAGCCGGTGTGCGACGGGACAACCGTTTCGTTCACCAACAGCACAATATTCACGGGTGTGACAACATCACCAACCGATTACCGATGGACTTTCGGCGACGGAGCCACACTGAATAAAATCGACAATTCGGTCACCCCACATATATACAATAATACAACCGGCTCCACAGGAACATCGCCTGTCAGTTTCACTGCCACGCTTATTGCCTCGGCCTACGGCTGCTCCGATACGGCAAAGGCAACTGTCGAGGTCTATCCACCAGTGGTGGCATCCTTCACCAGCGACAACTACAGCGTTTGCGCCCCGGCAACAGTAACGCTCAACAACAGTTCCACTGGTGCCGCCAAGTTTGTATATAGTTTTGCCGATGGCACTGCCGATTCGGTGAAGAACGATATGTCGGCGGTGACATACACCATTGTGAATACCGACCCGAACCAGATAGCCGTCCGTCCGGTAACGCTCACTGCATCGAACGGCGAGTGTAGCGCTACAATTACCAAGAATTTTTACGCCTATCCGGTGATTGTGCCGAAGTTCACTCTTTCGCAGACCGAAGGTTGCGGTCCGATTGAGGATGTGATTCTCGACCGCTCGGCCACAACGGGCGCCAGCACTTATAAAGTAGATTTCGGCGATGGCATAACCGATGAGACAGGCAACGCTCAGTTGAAACACACTTTCGTGAATAAGACAGGCGACGATGTTGCCTATACTGTTAAACTGACGGCAGCCAACAACATCGGCTGCGATGCCAGCACCGAGCAGACAGTGACCGTGTTCCCCGAATTGGCGGCGGCTTTCAGTTTCGAGAAAGCATCGGAATGTTCGCCTGCTGATGTGACGCTGAAGAACAACTCGCTGAACGGCAGTCAGTTTGTGTGGTCGTTTGGCGATGGAACAGCATCGGAAACCAAGACCGACAAGGCCGATTTCACTCACAATTACAAGAACAGCAGCGCTGACGGTAGAAGCATATCGTCATACACCATAAAACTTGTGACCATCGATGGCAAGCACACCGTTTGCCGCGATTCGGTGACGCGGACAATTCAGATTTATCCGCAGGTGATTGCGCAGTTTGCCACCGAGAATGCTGAGGATTGCTCGCCGCTCACCACAACTTTCACCAACCAGTCGAAAGGCTACGGTCTGACCTACAGTTGGGACTACGACCACGACAACCGCCATTCGGCAGAGACCGCTGAAAGTCACACCCACACGTTCGACAACATTGAGGCCGAGGCGCACACCTATAATGTGAAACTTACTGTTACTGACATAAATAACTGCCAGTCGGTGGCCACAATGCCTGTTAAGGCATATCCGCACGTGACGGCCGATTTCGCTTACGTGAAGAATCAAACTTGTACGCCGTACCCCGTAACATTCAGTTATCCGACATCGGCGCTCAACGGTAACCGCTTTGATTGGGATTTTGGATTTGGCGGCAACACGGCAACCAAAACCGACAGAAACACATTCGATTTTGTGTTCGACAACGATGCGCTTGACGAAGTTAAAACCTATACCATAACATTGGTGACAACCGACTCCATAACTGGTTGCTCCGACCGTACATCGAAACCGATTGAGGTTTATCCGCAATTGAAACCTGCTTTCACTCAGGATACTACCGAGGGTTGTAACCCGTTGCCAGTGGCATTCACCAACCAGACAACAGGTCTTGCCGATTATCTTTGGGAGTTTGGCGACAGCCAGTCGTCGTCGGAGGCAAATCCAAAGCATTTGTTCAAGCATCACGAACTTTCTGACCAGAATTATACCGTGGTGCTGAAGACAACTCAGACGGCTACAGGTTGCGAAAAGAAAGTGAATCAGAACATTACAGTTTATTCGTATGTGCTTGCCAAGTTCGGAATCAACGAGACTGAAGATGGCGCCAACGGTGCTGCTAATGGAATTTTGGGAGGTTGTACCCCGTTCGACGTAACAATCACCGACTCGTCGCGACTGATAAGCACAGGCACATGGAGTTGGGATTTTGGCAACGACAGTGCATCGAACGTTCGCCAGCCAAAAAGCCTTCGCTACACTAACGATGACAAAGATTATCCGCTTGAAAATAAGAATTATACAATAAAACTAGTTGTCACCAACGACCATGGTTGCAAGCACGATACCGCGCAAGTCATTTCAGTCTATCCGCGCTCTATTCCCGATTTCGACGGCAATTTTGCAGGTTGCGAACCGTTGACGGTTGCTTTTGAAGACAAATCTGTCGTTGATGAAAAAACGCAGTATTTCTGGACATTCAGCGATGGTTCGACAATTGTCGACAAGCCGCCGTTCAGCAAAACATTCCACAACTACGACTACGAAAACAACAAGAAATACACTGTAAATCTCAAAACCACAACCGAGTACAATTGTGCCGACGAGATTACAAAAGAAATTGAGGTTTATGCCAAGCCGTTGGCACGGTTCATTCCGCTTGTCGACCGTGCTTGCCCGCCGTTCGAGGCAGAGTTTAAGAACACTTCAATAGGTAAGGGGCTGTCTTTCAACTGGAATTTCGGTAATGGTGAGACTCTCGATACTTTAGGAATGGAGAATCAGTCTGTTGTTTACGATAACAGCACCAGCGAGCCACTTACGTACAATGTTGTGCTGATGACGGAATCGGCGCTTGGCTGCCGCGACACCATGACCAACCCGATGATCACGTTCCCGAACGTATCAGTTGATTTCGATTACAATCCTGCGGGATGTAGTCCGCACACTGTCAAGTTCATCAACAAGTCGTCGGCCACGGTGGCAAACCACTTGTGGTATTTTGGCGAGGGTAGTGCATCAGTTGCCGATGAGCCGACATTCACCTATTTCAACACAACCGACAACGACCAAGTGCTGACCGTAACCTACATTGGTTCATCGAAATACCAATGTTCCGACACTATCAAGAAAGATGTAACGGTGTATATCAACCCGAATGTGGATTTTGTGGCACATGAGCCGTCGCAGCGCTATCCCGATGATACAGTGTTCTTTGAGAACTACACTCAAGACGGTCCGTGGACTTACAGTTGGGATTTCGGCGACGGGAAAAAATCGACTACCGACGAGAAATATTTCATGCACAAATACGGCAAGTGGGCGCCAAACGCCAACGACAACATTTTCCATGTTACGTTGAGCGTGCAGAGCGAACATTGTAAAAACACAGTCAGTCATGATGTTACAATTCTGCCGCCTTATCCGCGAATCAGAATCACGAACGAGAAGCCCGCTGGTTGCGTGCCGCTGACGGTGCAGTTCGAAATTGAGGCCGAATACACCAAGACTTATGAGTGGACTTTCGACGATGGCACAACATCGACCGACCCAACGCCCGAACACACCTTTACCGAGCCTGGTATCTACAATGTCAAACTGACTGCATACGGCGACGGCGGTTCGCACTACGACTATGAGATAATCACGGTGCACGAGTTGCCGCAACCCGATTTCACAACATCGCCGCAGTTTGTGATGCTGCCCAACCAGCAGGTTCAGTTCTTCAATGCAACCCGCAACGGTTACAACTATGTATGGGATTTCGGCGATGGTACCTACTCGGCCGAGCAGAACCCGCACCACCTCTATACCGAAGAGGGAATCTACGATGTTAAACTTGTGGCTTACAGCACGCAGATGTGTGTTGATTCCATTCTGAAGATTGCCGAGGTCGAGGTGAGCGGTGCAGGCTACATCAAGTATCCTAATGCTTTCATGCCGTCCGACATGAGTCCGAGCGACGGCTCTTATCCCGTTCCCGACGATATGAACAATGTATTCCATCCCAAATGGTCGGGAGTGAAAGAGTATGATTTGTGGATTTTCAACCGCTGGGGTGAGATGCTTTTCCATACCACAAACATTGAAGTGGGATGGAATGGCAAGTACAACAACGATGGCAAAGACCTTGGACAGGATGTCTATTTCTGGAAGGCCAAGGGAAAATTCCAGAACAACACACCATTCAAGATTGCTGGCGATGTAACCCTAATTCGTAAATGAAAATGAAGAAACTGAAATATTATATATTGTTACTGCTGCTTGGTGTAGGGTTTGAAGGCCTGGGCCAGGATCCGCAGTTCACCCAATTTTATTCCAATCCGTTGTATCAGGCGCCATCGTTCGCGGGTGGCATTTCGGGTTACCGCGTGGGCATGACCTACCGCGACCAGTGGCCGAAAATGCCAGGCTTGCTCACCACCATTAATATGTATGCCGATATGAACATGCTGAAGATTAATAGTGGTTTCGGTGTTATCGCTTTGCGCGACCAGATGGGTTCGGCCAATTACACTCACACCTACATCGGTTTTCTCTACTCTTACAATGTCCGCATAACTCGTACCATCTATCTCCGTCCTGGCTTGGGATTCTATTATGGACAGCGCAATCTTGACCGCGATAAATTAGTGTTTGCCAGTCAGTTATATTCTGAATCCGATTTGCAGCCCATCTTGCCCGATGAGTTTGTCAAGACACAATATTTCGATGGCAGTGCGTCGCTGCTTCTCTCGATGCGCAACAGTTGGATTGGTATTTGTGCCGACCACCTTATGCGCCCTAACGAGTCGGTAACCGATTTTGCTTACCGTTATCCTGTCAAATGGAATATTTTCGGCGGAACAAAAATATTCAAGGCCGAGCGACTGATTGGAACAAAGCGTCAGAGCATCACCATTGCCGGAAACTATCGCCATCAGGGGCAGACCGATCAGGTTGATGTGGGCTTGTATTGGAGTTATGCCCCGTTAGTGCTCGGTGTCTGGTACCGCGACCTGCCTTTGATTAAGGATTACAGCCGCCGTGATGCAATTTCGGTTCTGTTGGGCTACAACTACAAAGATTTGAATATCGGTTATAGTTACGATTTCACCATTTCGCGCCTTATAACATCCACAGGTGGTGCGCATGAGGTGTCGCTTTCCTACAAATTCGAAATCGAGCGCAAGCACAGGTTCAGAGCCATTCCGTGTCCTGAGTTCTAATCAAGGGCTGAATAACTGAATAACTGAAGTCCCGATAGTTGTAGGGATGGAGGAGTGTGTGCCCATCATCTCAAAAAAAACACTCTCCGTCAACTCTTATTTTGCGCATGAACAAATATTTAGTTACTTTGTAGTGTAAAAACGTACATCTATGAAAAGATATTTGTCGGCAGCACTATTAGTCTGCACATTAAGCGTCTTCGGGCAATCCCCAGAAAATGATGACAACATAATATTTTATGAAGGGTTTGAGTCTTCATCGGCCTCGCTACCCAATGGTTGGACGGGAGAGTACAAACAAGAAGACAGCCCCAAACCATCTTCGCTTAGATGGAAACTGAACAGTGGTGGAGCAAAACCAACAGGTAGTGATGTTGGCAAACCTGAAACTGCTCATGGAGGCGAAAAAAATGCATACCTCTATTATTTGTCGGTTTTGCACAAGCACAAGATGTATCTTGTAAGCCCGTCGATTGATTTTAAAAATTTCAATATAGCAGGTGCGAAAAAGCCGATGTTGGTCTTTTGGTATTCACAATATCAGGACCGTGCAAGTTTTGGAGATGATACGGGTGTTGACAATTTCGAATTTTCTCTCCACTATCGAATCGGCGGTGGCGATTGGGTTCCATTTGGCACGCCATACACTCTGCCTACCGATGACAGCGAGCCGTGGAAATGCGACTCGGTGATGCTTCCGAGTGCTGTTTGCAGTAGCAATGACGTGCAGATTGCCTTTTTGGGAGTTACCAAAACAGTCGGTCACGGATGCTGTATTGATGATGTCTCGGTTATTGAGACTGATGTGATCCCGAGAAAAGTTGAGAGCGTAACAGCCACTCATCCATCCACAAATGTGGTCCCGACAAATTCCATTGATAACTCAATCATGCGTTTGCGTATCAAAGTGAGTGGAAACGACGGCACAATAAAACTTAACTCTTTGACTGTAACGGCTTTGAATAATCAAACAATTGCCGCAGTTAAAGAAAATGGTATGAAACTATTCTACACTGCCACAGAAACTTTCAATGCCGATGCGCCGTTGGATACAACATCGATAGTGAACGGCAAGGCAACGTTCAGCAATCTCGATAGAAATCTGCCTACAGGAAACAGTTATCTTTGGATAACTTGCGACATAAAGGAAGACAACGAACACCGTTTCCGTAACAACATTCTTGACTTCAAAATTGAAGCAAATGATATAGATATCAGTGGTTTGACTTATCCTACAACGACGTTAAGTCCGAAAGGAAACCGAATTATTGCAGAGTCAATTTTCATCTACAACTTTGAAGATCAGACTTGGTCATTTGGTGGTGAGTTTGAGAGAGCAACTGCAAAACAACCTAATGGTCCGTTCGGAGGTACTGGCGGTGGATATCCCAACCCGTCAAGTGCTCATAGTGGAGCCTATATGATTGGAACCGACATCACTGGTCTTGGTACACTGAAGGGAAATTATGAAAAAGGAATAGGAACCGATGCATACTATGCTGAATCCGAATCGTTTAACTGTTACTATTACAAGGATATAAGTCTGATGTTCTACCGCTGGCTTAATGTCAGCAACAGTGATACAGCTGCTGTTAAAATCAGTTTTGATGGTGGATTGACATGGAGCAATATCTGGGCAAGTTCGTCATCGATTCAGGAGAAAGACTGGTCGTTCCAGTATTTGAACCTCAACAAAGTGGCCGACCGAAATCCGAATGTTAAGTTCCGTTTCACACTTGGCCCAACCCGAAGCGGCTTGGCATATAGCGGCTGGAACATCGACGATGTGGCACTTGTTGGAACCTATATTTATAAAGATGCGGCTCTGACTGAGATTCTTACGCCAAACACGGCTTGCGGACTAGGCACTGACGAAGAGATCACAATTTGTTTGAAGAACGTGGGATTCAACGACATAAACGCAAAAAGCAATTCTGCGGAAGACAGTCTGATTGTAAGTTATAAAATCGATGGCGGTGCGTGGGTTACCGATACTGTTAAAGAGGACATCAAGCGCGATGCAGAAATGCTTTACACATTCAAGACAAAAGCCGATTTGAGTAAGTTCGGTCCGCATGATATTGTGGTTAAAGTATCGTTGGGCAAGGATGTTAATGGCAACATAATTGATGAAGACGAGCGTAACGATTTTGCTCAGAAAACTATAATGACACTGCCATATCGTGATGTTCCGTATGTTCAGAATTTCGACAGCATCGGCGATTACTGGTTCAGCAGAGGTGATACATGGCAATACGCCAGTGTGTCGGAGAAAGATGTGGAAAATCTGCTGAAGTACCGAAGCAGCGGAACATGGCAGTATGGCAAACCGAGTTATTCGGGCTCGCCGTGCTGGTACACAAAAGTTGCTGATACAACCTACGCGGCTCATGATTCGGCTTGGCTCGAAACACCATGTTTCAATATGAAAGCCATGCAGAAGCCAATTATCGAATTCCGATTGAGAGGCAGTTCTGCAAGTACCGACGGCTTGGCTGTTTATTATTCAGTTGACAATGGCGAAGTTTGGAAACTTCTGCCTGCATACGCAAGCACACTGCCGCATCCGAATTGGAACTGGTACAACACAGCAACGGTGGCGGCTTTGAAAACAGCAGGCTGGAGCGGAAAATTCGGATGGCAAACAGTCAAGCAACTGCTGCCCGACGAGATTGCCGAGCAAGATTCAGTTAAGTTCCGCTTTGTGTTTGCTTCGGGTAAAACTCCTGCAGGCTTTAAAGGCGAAGGTTTTGCCATTGACGATTTCCGCATGTATGAATCGCCGATCGATGTGGGAATTGCCGAGATAATTGAGCCAGTTGATGCGTGCGAATTGTTTGAGGAGCAGCCTATTACGGTGGCCATTAAAAACTGTGGTTTGCGCGGTGTAATCCCAACCGACAGCCTTATTGCAAGCGTCGTCATCAACGACAAACTGACATTGACCGATACCTTGTTTGTAATTGACACACTTGCTGTTGGCGATACTATTCATCACACTTTCGGTCAAAAGGTGAACATGTGGTATAAGAAAGCCTACAAAATGACGGCTTTCACGCTGGCTGCTGGCGATACTATGCAGTTGTTCAAAAATGGCAGTCCGTTGACTGGTGGCAGTGGTGTGAACAACGACACTCTGCAAGCAGTGGCAAATGTGCTTGGTGAGCCGCAGTATGACCTTGGCGCTGATATTGGTACACTTGATCCTTCTGCTACACAACTTGATGGTCGTACACTTTCTGATGGAATTACACCTTTTGATGAGTATAGATGGAAATACAAATATGAATTACCAAATGGTGAGATTGCAGTTGTTCCAGAGGATTGTTATTTTGATGAGTCGAAACGCAAACTCAAAAAGTTGATTGATTTCCCTGCTGTCGACGGAGAGTATGAGTACTATATTTATGATAGCGTCCGAGTTGGACAATGTTGGTCGACAGATAGCGTAAAAATCATAAAATCAAAAACTGATGTCGGCATTATAGCCGATAATGAGAATCTGAATCTTCCATCAGAGTTCTGCATCAACACTGATTTCAATAATATTACAGTTAAGGTTAAGAATATGTCGGGTGTTGATGAAGGAGAAGTTCCTGCTGGACAAACGATCAGCATTTGTTATCGTATGTTCGATGCCGACTCTAACCTATACACTTATAGCGAAGATACTATTTTGGAAGGTGGTTTCGCAAAACAAGCAACATTCCTTTACAAATTCAAGCAGCAGCCTAAGTTCGAAGTTGATGGTGAGCAGAAAATTTGGTTTTTTACACAGATACGTGCCGACATTGACCATTCTAACGATACACTTGCTCCAGTGACGGTTACCGTATGGCCATTGCCAACAGTCGATCTTGGAGTTGACAGCATCTTAATTGCCGATCCGCGAACAGTGGTTCTTAGCACAGAAGCCATCGATGGTGCTAAATACAAATGGTATTCATGGCATAGTTATGCAGATTCGACTAATAGTACATGTTATGCTGGTTCGACTAATAATTCATTTACTATAACCGACAGTTTGTCTGCAAAATATAAAGTATTGGTTACTGATGTTAACAAATGTGCCACCGTGGCTGACAGCGTATCGGTTGTAACCGACGACTGGACTTTCGCAGGGTTGTTGTCGCCAACCAACCAATGCGAGCCGCAAAGCGGAATGGATGTTACCGTAAGTCTTGTGAACAATAGTCTGAACAAATATGGTGAGAACTATCGCATTCCTGCAGTAGTCAACGTGAACGGCACTGTGACGCGCGACACGATTGTGCTTACTGATAGTGTTTATGCTCACGACACCATATCGTACAAACTGAAAACTACGGCAAGTTTCTCGGAGATTGGTCAATTCCCTGTCAGTGTGAAGATTATGCCGCCGCACGACATCGACCGCGATGACACATCAAATGTTGCTTTTGAATATGTAAACATTTGGGGCATCCCAAGACTTGATTTGGGCATCGACACCATTTTCACCCTGCAGCCTGACACTGTAGTGCTCGATGCTGGTCCCGAGTTCTCATGGTTCAAATGGAACAAAAAGAACGAATACATGGATCAGACATATAACGTGCTTACTACCGACAACACCTGCTTCGTGTTTGCGATGAATGAGCATGGTTGCTATGCCGATGACCAGAAAATCAGAATCTACGATGATTATATTGGTGATACCATTGTGGCTACCGATACAGTGATAATCATTACAACCGATGTCGAGTTTGATGAGATAATCTCACCAGTTTCGTCGTGCGACATTGCCTCGGCTGATGTGCTCACAATCGATATCCGCAATAATGGTTTGTCGGCCATCAAGAATGGAACCGAGTTGCCAGTGAAAGTCAAAATCAACGACGAGGCACCAAAAACTGTGACATTCAAACTGAAAGAGCAACTCAAAGTGGGTGCTACCACGCAGTTGTCGATGCCGTTCGCCACTGATTTTGAGAGCGATAAGGAGTACGTTGTAAAAACGTGGCTCAATTGGTATCTCGACCGCTTCCACAACAACGACACTTCAACCATAACGGTCAGCCAGTTCCCGCACCCGAATGCATTCAGCCTTGGTGATGATATCTACACAACCCAACCTGATACAATAGTGTTGAAGGCTCCTGAGAAGCAGTATTACTATTCGTGGAGCAACGGCCTGCGTGGCGATTCGGTTGCTTCAATCGCTCTGCCTAACGCTGCTTCGACAAGTTATTCGGTGAGAGTCTTCAATGAGTACAACTGCATCACCGCCGACACAATGTCGGTATTCACCTACGACCTTGAGTTCTCTGCCTTCACCGATAAGAAGAAAGAGAACAGCAACAGTTGCGAGCCGATTGAAGATGCTGTTGTTCACGGAAAAGTATCGGTCAAGAGTCTCGATGAGATTCCTGCTGGGACCAATATGACTGCTAACTTCGATTTCAACGGAAATAGTGGCAAGGTTGAAATCACCTTGCCAACGCCGATAAACAAGGACAAACCGTATACGTTTGATTTTAAGGAGAAAATCAACGTTCCTGATACGGGCAACTACGTCATGAAGTCGGGCCTGACAGTGAACAATATGCGCGAGGCCGATACAGCCAACTTCAAGGCAACCGAGTTCCGCGTTGGCACCTATCAGTTGCCGTTTGTGGATACGGTATCAACCCGAGAGAATGTCTACACCATTGATGCGGGCAACTTGTTCTCGATTTTCGACTGGTACACCCAACAGCACCACGACGGTCAGACTCTGACGGTTGTTAAGTCGGGCGATTACAGACTGAAGGCTACCGACATCAACGGTTGCGAGACTGAAGATTCAACCTACGTGCTGTTCATCAGACCTCGGTATGAAATTGCAAAAATTGAATTCGATACTCTGCTTTGCGAGAACGCTGAGCCGTCGAAAATATCGTTCTACTTGAAAAACACTGGCAACGATATTATTGCCAGCGGCAGTCAGGCTGAAATTTCATACATGACCAACGATTCGGTTCTTAATAAGGAGACATTCACGTTCAACAAGACCGTTAGAGAGAAGGATTCCATTTTGGTATCGTTCAACAAGTTGGCTGATTTCTCTAAAGTGGGTGAGGATTCTGTAAGAATCAAAGCGGTTATTGCAGGATTTGAGACTGCAAAGTCTGTGGCTGTCGTAACCAAAGCAAATCCAAAAGTTAGCCTTGGCGACGATTTCGCTACAACCAATACCGATACAATTATCTCGGTAGGTGCTGGTTTTGCCGATTATCTCTGGAGTACAGGCGAAACTTCTGCAGGAATAAGCATCAGCAAGGACGGTAACTATTGGGTTAAGGTACACGATGAGTTCGGTTGCGCAAATGCCGACACTGTTCATGCACACTTTATTCCTGCCACCATTGCTATTTCAAAAATGATGAGTCCCGAATCGGCTTGCGGCAGCATAACCAACCAACCGATTGTATTTGAACTTATTAACAATAGCAAAACTGTTGTTAGGAAAGGACAGAAGATTGGTGTTACCTGCGTTATCGACAACATACAGGAGATTAGTTACACAGCAACTTTGGTTGATAATTTCGCGCCAAGCGCTGTTTACAGCGATACTATTGGTAGTGGCTTGAATATAAGCGAGGTTGGCGTTCACACGCTGAAATTCATCTCTGATGTTGATGGAGTGGCCAACGACACAGCCATATACGAGGTTGAGGTTTATGGTCTGCCAGAATTGAGTTTCGAGGCCGACACCATTAAGACAGAAGAATATCCATATATATTGAAAGCCAACACAACGGCAGATGGATTGGCCTATATGTGGAGCACCAACGAGACTACTGACAGCATCACCATCGGCAATGACAGTAAATATTTCTTGAAAGTGACCGACGGCCATGGCTGCTGGTCGATGGATTCGGTTGTTGTGCGTAAGATTGAGAAGATAGTGCCGCCTGACACTCCGCATGTTAATCCGCCTGATACATCGAGGGTTGGAATTAACATTACGTCGGTGTCAAACGTTGTTGTCTACCCGAACCCGACAAACAATATCTTGAATATCGATTTCGGCGACTTCGGCAATGGCGAGCGTAGGATTTTGATAGCGAACGCTACAGGTCAGATAATATTCGCATCGAAACAAACATCTGACATCATGCAAATCAACGTTGTTGATTGGGCTGACGGAATGTACTTCGTCAAAATTGAGGGCGATGGTGAAAGCCGAATACTGAAATTTGTTAAGCAGTAGGTGTTTTAGAATAGACGCTGAAAAATAGATTTAAACGAGAAGTTAGTTACCTTATAGGTGGCTAACTTCTTCGTTTTTAGTCAGAAATGTTATGTCAAATGTATGGTCAATGCGTTTTCTGAAACGTATACGTGAAGTTGAGGCAAACCAGTGCAGAGTTTGCCCATCAGCGTTTATTGGTTAAGAACCAATTACTTATCGAAAAACATCATTTTAATGCCGACAACGAAAAGAAGAACTGCAAAGCATTTTTTTACAATGTGTTCGGGCAGGCCGATGGCGATTTTCGAAGAGAAATAACTTCCAATCATGAAGGCGCACATTATTATTAGTGCGGCCTTGACATCGACAAATCCGGCTTTGTAGTAGTTGATTACAGCAAAAATGCTGACTGGCGGCAGCATGATGGCAAGGCTTGTAGCCACCGACTGCTGCTGTGTGAAACCCAAAAGATAGACCATGGCGGGCACCATTATTATTCCGCCGCCGATTCCCAAAATGCCTGATATTGCGCCGGCTATAACGCCAATCAAAATCAGAGCAAGAAGCATTCCTATTGACATAACTTTACTTTTTTGCAAATATATCGTTTTTGGCCGATGTGTGTATTGAGCCTAATTATGATGCTGTTTTCAGGCCAATAAAAGTGGTTCGTCGTTCATTTTCAGTAGATTAAGCAGTTCGCTGATTTTTTCGATTCGGAACATCCGGCTGTGGTCGAAATCATCGATCACCTCGTGTTGCCACATAACATGATATGGAATGTGGACTGCCCAAGCGCCCATGTTCAGTGCTGGCAGCACATCCGATTTAAGCGAGTTGCCAACCATCATCAGTTCACTTGGCGCGACATTCAGCGTTCGGCACAAATCGACATATTGTTGCGCGGTCTTATCGCTGACAATCAAAATATTGTCGAAATAGGGTAGGAGCCCCGACCGTTGCAGTTTGTGCTCTTGTGTCAGCAGTTCGCCTTTGGTGAAAACTGCAAGGCGGTAGCGTCCGTCGGCTTTGAGTTGGCGCAGAGTCTCTTCAACACCCTCAAGTGGCGTGGCTTTCAGGCGCAGCAGTGTCCGGCCAAGTTCAATGATTCGGGCAATGTCGGTTGCCGGAACCTTTCCGTGGCTCACTTTGACGGCATTTTCGACCAGCGATAGCGTGAAAGCCATGGCTCCGTAACCATAATCAGGCATATTAGCCATCTCTGTATCAAATAGTTGCGTAGATATTTCCTCTGCCGTTCCGAATGGCGACAGAATCTTGCACATCTCTTTTTCCACATCGAGAAAAAAGGGTTCGTTATCCCACAATGTGTCGTCGGCGTCGAAGGCTATTGCTCTGATGTTCATGGTGATATGGTTAGAACTGATATGGATATTCGATTTCTTCGAGGAATAGAGCGTTGGCTGCGGCTGATGAGCCAGCTTTTCCTCGGTCTTTGGCCTCGATAATCTTGCAAAAATCTTCAACAGACATCTTTCCCCGACCAATCTCAATGAGTGTGCCAACAATGGCGCGGACCATATTGCGCAGGAAACGGTTAGCACTGATTGTGAATGTGATACTGCCTCCATCAACTACCCAATTTGCTTCAAAAATAGTGCAGTTGTTTGTTTTGACGTCGGTATGAAGTTTGCTGAAACTGGTGAAATCGGTGTAGTTTTTCAGCAATGTTGCCGCCTCGTTCATCTTATCGATGTCTAGTGCCTGAACCCGATGCAAGAATTGGTAGTTGAACACATCTTTTTGGGTTGTAAGATAGTAGCGGTAGGTGCGTTTCACTGCATCGAAACGAGCGTGTGCAGTGTCGCTGACGCGGGCAATTCGCTGAATGTTAATGTCGTATGGCAGAATGCAATTTAGTTTGTAGAGCAGATTTGCATCGGTGTGCAGATTGTCGGTTTCGCAGTCGAAATGTGCCACGTAGTTTCTGGCATGCACTCCGGCGTCAGTTCGGCCGGCGCCAGTAACCTCAATAGGCGTGCCAAGCAGCGTTGAAAGCGCCGTTTCAACGCGTTCCTGAACGGAGTCTTGCCCGGGTTGTCGCTGCCAACCGCAGAAATTCGTTCCATTGTAGTCTAAAACAACAAAATAGCGCGCCATGTTTTGATTGCTGATTTATGCCTGTTTAATGCAATTTTAAGCAAATATAAACCATATAAACAACAAAGCCAACAATTTGGAAATCAAATTATTGGCTTTCTTTGTGACCCGCCAGGGGATCGAACCCTGGACCCACAGATTAAGAGTCTGTTGCTCTACCAGCTGAGCTAGCGAGTCAGCGGTGCAAAGGTAGAAAAAACTTAAAATGGCAATGGCTCATGGCACTTTTTTTTGAATATTTTCTTTTATCTTGCACCATATTACAAAAAACGAACATTTATCTATAACTAAACTATTGATTATGAGAATTGTATTAAAAAGTGTTATGGCTGCCGCGCTGGTGTGCGGAGCAACTGTTGTCATGGGACAGAACAAAATCGTCCTCCACCCCGAAAACGCAAAACAAACCATCAGCAAAGACATTTACGGACACTTTGCCGAGCACCTGGGGCACTGCATTTATGGCGGCATCTACGTTGGTGCCGACTCGAAGATTCCAAACACCAATGGTTACCGCAACGACGTGGTTGAGGCGCTCAAAGCCTTGAAAATCCCCGTGCTGCGCTGGCCGGGCGGTTGCTTTGCCGACACCTACCACTGGAAAGACGGCATTGGTCCGAAAGAGAAACGTCCGTCAATCATTAACACCAACTGGGGCGGTGTGACGGAGGACAACAGTTTCGGAACGCACGAGTTTCTCGATTTCTGCGAACTGCTCGGCTGCGATGCATACGTGAACCTGAATGTTGGCTCGGGCGATGTGCGCGAGGCTGCCGAATGGGTTGAGTACATTACTTCGTCGAACGAAAGCCCGATGACGCAACTGCGCAAGCAGAACGGACGCGAGGACCCGTGGAACGTGAAGTATTTCGGCATTGGTAACGAGAACTGGGGCTGCGGCGGCAATATGGAACCTGAATACTACGCCGACCTTTACCGCCGTTTTGCAACCTTCTGCGGTGGCGCGCCTTATCGCATTGCCTGCGGTGCCACTGCCGACGACCCCAACTGGACCGAAGTGTTGATGAAAAAGACTGAAAAACAACACAGTATCACACAAGGTTTGTCGCTGCACAAATACACTCTGCCAATCAATACCTGGACAGGTTCAAAGGGCTCTGCCACCGATTTCAAAGAAGATTTGTGGTACTCGACCGTGAGTGAGGCGTGGGCGATGGACAGCCTGCTCGACCTTCACATTGGCATTATGCAGAAGTACGACCCAAACAACGAGGTAGGCGTGATTTTCGACGAGTGGGGCTGCTGGTACGATGTTGAGCCTGGCACCAATCCAGGATTCCTTTATCAGCAGAACACAATGCGCGACGCCATTGTGGCAGGTATGGGCTTGAACATTTTCAACAACCACGCCGAGCGCGTGCAAATGGCCAATATCGCGCAGATGGTCAATGTGTTACAGGCTGTTATCCTGACAAAAGACGAGCAGATGGTGCTCACACCGACATACTACGTTTTCAAAATGTATGCCGACCACCAGGGCGCGAAGATGGTGCCGACTGACGTTCAGAGCAATAAGTACACTTTCGAAGGTAAATCGACCAAAACAATTTGTGCTTCGGCTTCCGAAAAAGACGGCGTGGTGACTCTGACGCTCGTCAATCTGAACCCCAACAAGGGCGAAACCGTTGATATTGAACTTGGTAGCACTCCGGCAAAAAATATGAAAGGTGAGATTGTTACGGCGCAGAAGATGAACGATTACAACGATTTCGGAAAGGCCGAAAAGATAACCTTGAAACCTTTCAATTCAGGCGTACAGAAATCGTCGAAAGGCACATTAAAAATTGAAATGCCAGCAATGTCGGTGGTCAAACTTCAATTCTCAAATAACAAATTATGAAAGCATTGCACATTGCGGCCGCTGCCGCGATAATCTTGACGGGCTGCACAAAGGCCGACACCGAAGTGACTTCGCCCGATGGTCGTATAAATGTCAGTTTCAGCCTTACGGCGAAAGGCGAGCCGCGCTACTCGGCGCAACTCAATGGCCAGACGGTTATTGGCGAATCGGCGTTAGGACTCGATGTTGAGGGCTGCAACCTGAAAGATGGATTCCGCCTGATTTCGACGGCAGAAACGGTTGTCGATGAGCAATATTCGCTCAAAACCGGCAAGCAGACCGATTATCACTATCGTGCCAACGAAAAGATTTTCAAATTATTGGCCCAATCGGGCGATACGCTCGGCATTGCATTCCGTTTGTCGAACGATGGTTTTGCTTTCCGTTATCAGATTAACTCGCTGAAGGGCGAGCAAAACATTGTGGCTGACGAGTTTAGCACTTTCCGCTTAGCCGACAGCGCAAGAGCGTGGCTGCAGATTATGGCCATTGCCAAAACTGGCTGGTGTGGCACAAATCCGTCGTACGAAGAGAATTATACTCAAGACGTACCTGCCGGAACGCCTTGTCCGTGGCCGTCGGGCTGGGCTTATCCCGCTCTGTTTCAGAGTAATGGTGCTTGGGTGCTAATCTCGGAAACGGGACTGACTACGCAATATTGCGGCACCCGCCTGACCGAAATCGCGGGAACGCCCGAATATAAAGTCCGCTTCCCGATGCCGCAGGAGGTTATCGACACGGCAACACAAAATGTGAAGCCGGTGCTCGAATTCCCGTGGCAGTCGCCGTGGCGCACGGTGTCAGTTTCCAGCAACCTGAAAGGCATTGTGGAATCGACCATTGGCACCGATTTGGCGGCGCCCGCCGTCGATGGCGACTACTCGTGGGTGAAGCCAGGACACGCGTCGTGGAGTTGGGCCAAACTGAAAGACGAGTCGGTGGTGTACGACGTGCAGAAGCGCTTTGTCGATTACGCCGCCCGGATGCATTGGGAGTACTGCCTTGTGGATGTCAATTGGGACCAAAATATCGGCTACGACCGCATTGCCGAACTCTCGCAGTATGCTGCCGCGAAAGGCGTTGGGCTGATTTTGTGGTACAACTCGTCGGGTGCTTGGAACACAACCGAATACACGCCAAAAAGTCGCTTGCTCACCGCCGAAATGCGCGAGCAGGAGTTCAGCCGTTTGGAGCAGATGGGCATTAAGGGAATCAAAGTCGATTTCTTTGCCGGTGATGGACAGCCAGTTATGCAGTATTACCGCGACATTTTCACAGACGCCGCCCGTCACCACCTGATGGTGAACTGTCACGGCGCAACCCTTCCGCGCGGTTGGCAACGAACCTACCCGAATCTGGTTACGATGGAGGCCGTGAAAGGCTTTGAGTATTCGACATTTACGCAAGAGTATCAGGATATGATTCCGACGCAGTCGTGCTGCTGGCTCTTCACTCGCAACGTGTTCGACCCGATGGATTTCACACCGATGAGCCTTGCGGCGATACCGGGCATTGAGCGCGCCACAACCAACACCTTCGAGTTGGCTTTGCCAGTGCTGTTCCTGTCTGGCGTTCAGCATTTTGCCGAAGCCGATGACGGAATGGCCGCACAACCCGATTATGTTGTCAGCCTTTTGCAGGATTTCCCGACTACTTGGGAGCAAAGTCAATTTATCGACGGCTATCCGGGCAAGTATTTTGTAGCGGCACGCAAGTCGGGCGGCAAGTGGTATGTTGCTGGAATCAACGGCGAGAAGGCCGCACGCCGTCTGACGCTCGATTTGAGCGCCATTGGCTCAGCAGGCAAGGCCGAAATCTTCACCGACACCGACAACAAATGGCAGATGGCTCATTCCATTGCCGAAAACGTTGATTTGAAAGCATTTGAAGTGACAATGCAGCCGAATGGCGGCTTTGTGGCGGTGTTTGAGTAACTGGTAGGATTATTTTTAAGACTTGTTTCAGCCAAAATCGACACTTGCCGGTTTTGGCTGTTTTTTTCCCATACGAAAAGTGCAGAAAATGTAACTCAGAGTTTTGCGTTTGCCCCGCACTTAAAAATTAGTTTTTTCTCTTTCAATTTCAGATATAATTGCCGTTTCGGCCCGTTCGGCGGGTTGGCGCGCCATTGAAAAGCCGATTTTAGCGTTACATTAGCGCCGAAAACACACGGGGCAACTCTTTCGGAATATAAGTCAAACAATTAAAATTATACAAAATGTTAAGAATGAATTATTTATCCAATTCATTGGCAGCAAGGCGACTGTTGCTGATGGCGGCTTTTGTGGCCGTTGCGCCATTGAAATCGAACTCGCAAATCGCCTTCCAACAGAGTGGCAAGGCCGATTTCTGCCTGAACAACACAAGCATAATCGCCGATGAGAGCGACTATCCAGGCGTGCGCCGTGTGGCGGGAATCTTTGCCGACGACGTCAATCGCGTGACAGGCCAGCGGCCAACGGTGGCAACCGCCGTTTCGGAAATGCCGCAGGCTGTGATTGTGGGCACTATCGGCAAAAGCCCGATTATCGACAAATTGGTGAAAAGCAAGAAGATAGACGTTAAAGGCGTGGCCAATCAGTGGGAAGCAACTCTGATTCAGGTGGTTGACAACCCGACGAAGGAAATCGGCCGCGCGCTTGTGATTGCGGGCGCCGACAAGCGCGGAACCATTTACGGAATGTTCCACCTGTCAAGGCTGATGGGCGTTTCGCCGTGGTATTTTTGGGCCGATGTGCCCATCGAGCACCACGACAGCGTCTTCCTGACCACACAGAAAATCGTGCTCGAAACACCGAAAGTCAAATATCGCGGAATCTTCCTGAACGATGAAGCACCGTGTCTAACCACTTGGGTTAAAAATACTTACGGCACCGATTTTGGCGGCAATAAGTTCTATGCCGACGTGTTCGAACTGATTCTTCGCCTGCGCGGAAACTTTATGTGGCCCGCAATGTGGGGGTGGGCTTTCTATGCAGATGACCCCGAAAACAGCCGCACCGCCGACGAGTTCGGCATTGTGATGGGCACGTCGCACCACGAGCCGATGGCGCGCAACCACCAGGAATGGGCGCGTCACCGCGATGAGTATGGCGTGTGGGATTATCCTAGCAATCAGACTGTTATCGATAAATTCTTCCGCGAAGGAATTGAGCGTTCGAAGGACAACGAAGACCTGATTACCATTGGTATGCGCGGCGATGGCGACACTGCGATGGGCGGCAAGGAAGGCCACGACGACGAGTATATCTCTGACGATGAGAAAAACAAGCGCTTGCTTGAGAAAATTATTGATAATCAGCGACAAATTATTGCCGATGTCACGGGCCGTCCAGCCAGCCAGCGGCAACAGGTTTGGGCGCTATACAAAGAGGTGCAGACCTATTACGATTTGGGCCTGCGCGTGCCCGACGACGTCATAATTCTTTTGAGCGACGACAATTGGGGCGATGTCCGCAAACTGCCCACGGCCGCCGAGCGCAATCGCAAAGGCGGTTGGGGAATCTACTATCACGTTGATTATGTGGGTGCGCCTAGAAATTCTAAATGGCTGAATGTTACACCGATACAGAATATGTGGGAACAGTTGCAGTTGACCTACGCATACGGCGTCGACAAACTGTGGGTGCTCAACGTAGGTGACTTAAAACCAATGGAATACCCCATTACGTTGTTCCTTGATATGGCAATCAATCCCGAGAGTTTCAATGCCGAAAACTTGCTCAACCATACGCTCAAGTTCTGCGCCGAGCAATTTGGTGAGAATCAGGCCGTTGAAGCTGCCCGAATCCTTAATCTTTACAGCAAATACAACGGCCGCACCACCGCCGAGATGATGGACCACCGCACCTACGACCTTGCCAGCGGCGAGTTCAAGAAGGTGACCGACGAGTATCTGAAACTCGAAGCCGAGGCTCTGCGCCAGTATATTTCGCTGCCCGACGAGTATCGCGACGCGTATAAACAGTTGATACTCTTTCCCGTACAGGCGATGGCCAACATTTACGAGATGTATTACGCCCAGGCGATGAACCTTGATTTGTATAAGCGAGGCGATGCCGCCGCCAACCAGTGGGCCGACAAGGTTGAGGCCTGCTTTGCCCGCGACGCCGCTCTGCACCACGACTTCAACAAGGTGATGGCAGGTGGAAAATGGGACGGAATGATGATTCAGAAGCATATCGGCTACACCAATTGGAACGACAATTTCCCCGCCGACCGTCTGCCGCGTGTGCAACGCATTGAAAAACCGACAATTGGCGGCTTCTCTTTCAAGGCCGACAAACGCGGCTACACGGCAATTGAGGCCGAGCACTATTTCGATGCCAAAAAGAACACGCAAACCAATTGGACCACAATCGATTATATGGGCCGCACGTTGAGTGGCGTGGCCCTGATGCCGTACACTGCCGCAACCGACGGCACCGCCCTGACCTACAAGGTTGAGTTGCCCGCGGGTGTTAGCAAGGTGAAGGTTCACGTTGTGGTGAAATCGACGCTTGCCTTCAACGGCACGGGCCACCACTATCAGGTTGGTTTTGAAGGCGGTAACACCGAAACCGTCTTCTTCAACGAGTTCCTGAACGAAGACCCGAAAAATATCTATTCGATTTATTATCCGACAGTTTCGCGCCGCGTTGCCGAAAACACCGTCGAACTGTCGGCCACCGAAGGTTGGAACACCCTAACAATCAAACCGATGGACCCAGGAATCGTCTTCGAGAAGATTGTTGTCGATTACGGCGGCTACACGCAGCAATTCCTATTCGGAACAGAATCAGAGTACGAGAGGAATTAAGATGAGAACAATATTACGAATCTTTGTTTGTGTTATTTTACTTGTATTGTCAATTACAGTCAAGGCTCAAACCACAAACCGTGTTCCCGAGAATGTTGCCCGCACAGGGGAATTGGTAATGGATCCGTCAGCCATCGTATTTGTTATCGACGGATGCGTTTGGGTGTCTCCTGATTTCACCTACGAAAAACTTGGTAATATCGATGTTGAAGCGATTATTGATTGTTTTGTAAAGGCAATTCCTTTCATTTCAAAAGATGACATTGATTTTTACAATCTCAACAAAAGCGAGGATTGGGCTGTCTATGCTCAAGTACCCAAGGACTGTGTCCTGATTACCACCAAGGAAGAAAGCCGAATCAAGACATTCATCCTTAATGGGAAACCAACTAAACGACTTCGCGGGATTAAATTAGGGGTGCTGTTGGATGAAGAACTGTTGAAACAGCAGATTCAAAAGAAATGGAGAATCAAGTCCAACGCGATAACGGGAATCTCAATTGAAGGCAAGACTATCAGTATTACGACCAAGTAGTTTTAATACAAAATTTGTAAGCATTTTTGTAATGCAATAATCGCAGTTGGCGGTGGGCTTTTCGAAAGCACATCGCCTTTTTTTGCGCTAAAGTGTTTTTCGGTTCCCCAATAGCGCAATAGACGCTTCCATTTTTCGTTTAGATTTCAGTTTTCGTTAAAATATTCGATATGAAAAAATATTCAGTTTTTGTTTTTGCGGCATTGCTTGCTGCGTGCCAGTCGCAGAGCGGTGAGAGTGGTTCGTTTGGAATGTATACGGCTGATTGTGTGGCAGTTGATGATGAATTAGAAATTGCAGAGGACCTTCTTTTATGCCAAGCCGAGCCAGCGAGGCGAAATGCCGCAACGTCTGGCAAGCAAATGGATAATGCTGTTGAACAGTTTGTTACACAACGAAAAATAATAAAAACCGGCTTAATGACACTTGTGGTGGACGATTTAGAGCAGACCCACAGCGAGGTTTTGAACCTGATTGAAAAACACGGCGGATATTGCGCTATCGAGCATTATTCCAATTTCAAACACTCGTCGGGATACGACCTTACAGTGTGCATTCCGTGCGACAATTTCGACAGTTTTGTGTCCGATGTTGAGGCAGGCAAAGGCAAAATTGAATCAAAATCGATGTGTATCAACGCTGTAACGGCCGAATACATTGATTTGGAAACACGCCTCGACACCAAACGCAGTTATCTGAAGCGTTACAAGGAGTTGCTGAAAAGCGCAAAATCGGTTCAGGAGATTGTGTCAATCGAGGATAAAATCCGCTCGCTCGAGGAGGAAATCGACAGCACTGTCGGGCAGTTGAAATATTTGAGTAACCAAGTGGATTACAGCGAGTTGCACCTTAATATTCACCACGACAACGCCAACTACGACCCGCGCCACCCCGAACACAACCAGAGTGTGGCTCAACGGCTTTGGCAATCACTTCAGGGCGGTTTCCGCGGCCTTGTCGATTTTATGTTCTTCCTTGTCAAGATATGGCCAATTTGGATTATTATCTTGCTGGTATTAGGCGTGATACGTCGCGCAAAGCGAAAAAATAATGATTGATAGGCTGCCTTTTGATTTTCACTGAAAACCGACTTGTAATTTTATCCAAATCAATTATTTTTGCACCCTAATTTTTAAGATAAACAATACATTAATTTTATGG
>JAEEGK010007200.1_pt1 | contig 26528 bp, 23 predicted proteins | sample 8958771 | NCBI WGS metagenome assembly JAEEGK01 (sample SAMN16246547, study PRJNA631951) | gut metagenome | biome: gut microbiome; feature: rumen; material: SC-attached | host: Bos | place: Iran: Karaj | collected 2018-10 | reverse complement strand
TTTGGGGGATTGGGGATTGGGCCCAATCCCCAATCCCCAATCCCCAATCCCCAATCCCCAATCCCCAATGGATTTATATATATCATATAGGAAAATTTATATATAATTATTATTATAAAAAATAATATAATAAAAATTAAAATGAATTTAAAAAGATAATAAATTTATATTTTTTATATTAATAAAAATGATATTTAATTTTATACTTTCATCTATTATATTTCATTTTATATATAATAAAACAATTGAAATAGTAAATGCAACTAAAATTATAAATTATAAAAGATGTTCTGATATTTCAAAAGGGACAAATTTTTCAATTGAACTTACTGAAATTAAAAGTTCATTTATAAATTGTTCTTCTTTAGAAAATACAATAGTATTATTAAGTATAAATAAAAATGAAAAAAAGCCAATTCAAACAATTTGTAATTATAACACAGATAAAAAAATAATTGATTGTTATATTAATTCTTTAATTGATAATTATACTGGACCTTTTATTATAAGAGAAGATGATGATATTAAATTTGAATGTGAAAATGATTTTATATTAAATATTAATAAAATAAATTTAAATAATAAAATTGGACATTCTTTAATTAATGATCCTGGAATTCCAAATATTTATAATAATAAAATTAATTATATCAATAATGAAAATGGTTTTTTCAATGTTAATTATACTAATAATTTAAGTAATATAAAAATACCAAATTTTTATTCTTCAAATAAAAAAATAGAATGTGAAAAAATAGATAATAAAGAAATAAAATGTAATATAAATAAAAAAGATTTCAAAATAAAAAAAGGAGAAAACACAACAAGATATAATTTAACAATATATGATTTATGTAATATTGAATATGAAAATATTAAAAATTCCTATTTTGAAGTATCATCAAATAATTTCATTTCACAAAATAAAAAAATAATTAAACTTTACATAACCTTAATTATAACATTCTTAATATAAACTCAAAAAAAAAAATTCAAAACTAACAACTGAATCCATGATTTAAAATTTCCTCACAAGTACAAGAAGGATATTTAACATAAAAAGGTTTAACAACCATTAAATAATTAACACCTCTCATTCTCATAACCATCCAAATTTCATATTTTCCAGCACATAATTTTTTAGTAGAAAGAAAAAGTGTTTGAAATCCAGATGAAAAAGTTTTACTAATTTGAATTTCTTGTAAAATAATTTCTGAACCAGGAGTATGAATTTCTAAAAAAGTTCCACAAAAATTTTCAAAATCTCCTGTACAAAAAGGTAAAAAATTATTTATTATATATGCAACTTCTAAATCTTTTTTTCCTATTACATTTGTATTTTCTGTTGGACATTGTGATAAATTATCACAACAATTTTGTTTTAAATTTTCACATGGTTGAATTACAATTTTTATATTATAATTATCTGAATTTAAAAAAGAAATATGTATAATTTTTGAATGATATTTTATTTGATTTTGTATAAAATAATTTTGAATATAATTGATCTGAGTTAAATATTTTTAAATATTCTTCATTATTACTTGTTGTTAAATATGTTAATATTTCATAAAGATATAAAAATTCAGATTTTGGAGTTTGGTAATTTTCATAAAAGTATTCTAAACATTCTTCTAATGATTGAATGTCGGTTTTTATTTTTATTATTAATATTAGTGTTATTATGTATTTATTCATTAGAATATTTTATTATTTCTTTTTTTGTTTAAGTTATTTTCTTTTATTTATGTTTTTTTATTTATTTGAAGATATGATTTTTAATTTAAAAAATATAATTTATGATATTAAAATTTATAAAATTTAAATTATAAAATTTTAAATAAGGAGAAATTAATTAATTTTTTTTTTCTCATCATCAATTTTCATTTTTTCATTATTTTTCTTTTTAGGAACTTTAAAAAAAAACTTAAGACAATTATAAATTCCAACAGAAATAAAAGGGAAAAAATTCATATTAAAAGTACTATAAACAGCCTTATCCCAATTTAAATTATAAAAATAAATTCCAATGGAACTAAAAACAATAGCAGTCCAAATAGAAACAATAACCATTAAAAAATAATTTTTTCTAACATAATCATAAAAACCTAAATTAACTAAAGTTCTATTTCCATTCATTAAGAAGAATAAAAGTATAAAAGAAATATAATATGAAGTATAAAATCCATGCCAAAAAGCACTAAAAACAAAAGTAATCATTTGAGCAAGAGAATAATTATTTTTAAATATTTTAAAAGGTAAATTAATAACTCTGATAAATATAGAATATTTTAACCATAAATGAACACTTCTATTCCAATAATTAAAATTTTCATTTGGATTTAATCCAAATTCTCCATAAAAAAAAGAACCATATGAACAACATTCAAATTCTTTTTTAATTTTACCATCTTTATCAATTTTTTCTGAATATGCTATTCCATTCCAAATAAAAGTTGAGTATGATAAAATCCAACCTGAATAATATTTTGTTCTATATAATATACAAGATATCCATAAATATAACATAAAATAAAAAAAATTTACTTTTTTTCTAAAATTAATATCTGCTACTTTTCCTGTTGGGAAATATGGTCCTAAAAAAGCATAAATTCCCATAATTATAAAAGAATAAATAAAATATTCAAGTCCTTTAAAAAAAATTAATTTCTTATTTTTTGATAAATTTTTATAACAACCTTCAAAATTAATCCAATTAATAAAGTCTTTAAATTCTAAAAAAGGACCAATTATACTTGTAGGATAAAAATAAACATAAGAAAAAACTTCTAAAAGTGAAGGACAATTTTTTATTTTATATTCTCTTTGATGAGTATTAATAAAATCTTTATCATCTTTTTCCCCATCTTCAAAACTAAAAGCCATAGAACTTAATTTACATAATACCATCATATAAATTGTACTTATATCATCTAAAGCCCATTCTCCATATTTATTTATCATTTTTATTATATTTAAAGTTGATAAATAAATCATTGTTCCTATTAAAATAAAAAATGCTGAAAATCTTCTTCCTAAATATTTCATAAATAAATATGTTATTATTGTTGATAATAAAGGATGAATTATTCCATTTCCATATATTGAATATTGTAAATAAAAGCCTGTTATGAAACTATAAAGTAAACGATAATTTTTTCCTTTTATAAAATAGTTAATTATTGATAAAGGAATTATTGAAAGAATTGTTAATATTAATGTTATTTGGTCTTTTGGTGTTCCTATTAATTTTGATATTTTTGTTGAAAGGATATCTCGTACTTTTATCATTGTAAAATAATTTTAATTACTTTTTTTTGATTTTATTTTATTAGAATTGTTGTTTACGTCACCAAAAAATAAATTAAATTATATTTTATTATTATTCTGACATTTTAAATGTTAGAAATTAAAAGATTTAAAAAAAAAAATAATATATATTTTAAATGTTTTTTTTTGGATAAATTATTTTTTATTTGATTATAAAAATTTATATGAAAATTAAAATACTTATCTTATATTATAGTATTATAATATTGAAAATATCTAAATGTTCATCAATTATAAATGAAAATGAATTTACTAAAATAGAATCATCAAAAAATTATACTCTTTATTCATTATCAGATAACAAGAATAAATCGAATTATTTAAATATTCAAATTTTTTTATGTGAGAATAATAATAATATATCTCATTTTTCAATATTAAATGAAAGTAATTTAATATATGAAACAAATATAATTTCAAGTCGTCAATTAACAATTTCAATTAAAGATCAAATAAATTTAAAATTAAATATAACATCACTAGGACTATATTTTAATTATCAATATACAAATATAAATAAAATAATCTTTCTCTAGCTATAATTAAATAAATAGAAAAAAAATCATATCAATATAAATAGAATATGACTTCAATTTTAATTAATATTTCATCGAAATATGAAATATATCCATTAAAGCATACAATGAATAAACAATGTGAAATTTTAGAATATACAATTAAAAATAAACCAATTTATAATGAAATTTTAAATCAAACCTTAAATAATTTCATTTTAAAAGAAAAGATTGATAAATAAATCCTTATAAAAGGAATTGGGATAAATAACTTCAATTATATTCATTTATATAATATAATTGAAATTCAAAATCCAAAAAACAATTTATTTATTTTTATTATAATTACTGCTTTGTTAATTATTATTTCATTTTAATTATTATATTTATGTCCAAAAGAAAAAAAGAAAATAATGATTTTACTCTTTCTGTAACAGAAGCACCTTTAATTAAATAAATAATATTTAATTATTTTATTAAATAAAATATAAAATAAATAAAATAATTTTATTATAGTACTTACAATGGTATTTATAAAAAAAAATTTTAAATCAATCATAATTATTAAATAAAAAATGTTAAATGATAATAATATTTCAAAATTAAATATTTCATCATCTCGAATAAACAAAATTGAAACACCAAAAACAAATAAATTATCAAATAATAATATTAGTAAAATAATAGATGATAAATCAAATAATATTTCTTTTTCATATTCACATATATTACCTTATTCCTTTAGAAAAAGTAATAAAATAAATAATAATAATGAAAAAAAAGAAGTATTATTAACATCAATCTTTACTTTACCAAAAATAAACTCATCAGATTCATTAAATGAAAATATGTATTCGCCAAAGAAAAAAAAATTAATTAATTATAAAAAAAATAGTATGTTTATTTCATATGAAAATTCAAATAAAGTAAATAATAGCAATAATTCAATATTAAATGAATATACTTCAATTCAAACTGAACCTAAAATTTCTTTTCATAAAATAAAAAATAATGATCAACAATCATTAAGTATAATAAATTCATTAAAAAATAAATTTTATTCTGATATAGACCAACAAATTAAGAATCATAAACAAATTTTAGCAAAAGATAAAGAATTAAATCAAAAATTAATTTATATTAAAAAAATTTCTACTTTTTGGAATAGTTTATGTAATTATATGAATCCTATTTTTAATATTGAAAAATTTCAATTAAAAAAAAATATAGAACATAATAATCAAATATATATTAAAGATAAAAGTATAAGTCAAAATATAGATAATTTTTCATTAAATAAAAATGCAAATAGAAGGAAATTACCTAGAATTTATACTAATTCAATGATCTCTAATTTAAGAAACAATAAAAAGAAATTAGAAGAAAGAAAATTTAATGAAAAATTACTAAAAAAAGAATTTGATTTTTATTAAAAATGTAGAATAATAATTAATCAATATAAAAATATTTCAATATTATTATTAAAATTATTATATGTTTTTCATTTTTATAATTGTCTCTTTATATTGTAATTTAAAAATTTTAATAATTAATATTTTTAAAAATAAAATATTTTACAATAATTTTGTTCTGTTTTTATAATTAAAATTATTGAAAAAAAAATTAATAAAAATTAAAATATTTGATATAAATAAATTTTGATAAAATAAATTTAGATGTCAAACACATATTTACAACTAATAAGTTTAATTGGAGTTTTTTATTTAGTAAATAAAGATAATCATTTAATAGCTTATTTTAAAATGAGAAAATAGAGTTTATTATCATATTTAGCATTCAATAATTATGAATCAATGAAATTAAATTTAAATTATAATCAAAGTGGAAAAACTTTATTATATGCTGCAATATTTTATTTAATTTTATTTTTCATTTCTACTTTTATGATGGGAAAAGATGAACAAAATAAAAGAAATATTGATCCATATGATACTCAAGTTTTCGCTTCAAGACCTGAATCTTTTGTTGATATGTTTAGAGAAGATGTTGAAAAAGAAAGTAAATTTTATTTTTATTTAATTTTTAAATTTAGTGAAGAGACCTTTATTAGAAAGAGAAGATTAAAAAAATTGATAAAAACAATAGTATATCTTTTAATATTAATTTATAAAAATAAAAAATATAAAAATATGAACTTTATTTGTTTTAAATCACATTAATAATTATATTAAAAAAAAAACACATCCAAAAAAAAACAATATTAAAACATTAAAAATAAAAAAAATATATATAAATAAAATTGAATAAGAAAATAATATAAAAAATAAAAAAATGGGAAATCATAATGATTCAAAAATAAAATTCTCAGGTGAATTTATAATAACATGTGAAAAAAATTTTTATTATCCAGGGGAACAAATAAATATGAAAATATATATAAAATCCGATAATCCATTAAAAAAGGGATTATTAACATTTGAAATAATACAAAATGAATTTTGGAAAGGAATGAAAGTATCACCAATATTAAAAACAAAAGAAATTCAAAATGAAATAAATTCAAATATAATTTTTACTCAAACTCTTCAATTTAATGAATTAATAAATAATACATTAATTTCAAAAGGAATAGAAATTCCTTATACAATTCAACTTCCAAATTATATGTTACCTTCATTAGAATATTTAATTATTGATCAATTAGCTTATATAAGAACAAATTTAGTAGTAAAACTAAATGAAATTAATCTTAGTAAAAATGTTTTTTTAATGATAAATAAACCAATTTCTCCTTTATCTTCTCCTTTAAAATTTTCTGTTCAATTAGGAAAAATTTTAGGTTTTTTTGGAAGTAATAATGGAATAATTGAAGTTTCTTATCCTGCTAATAATTATAGTTTTTATACTTCAATTCCATTAAATTTTCATGTTAATATTGATAAAGAAAATATTATTTCTATTACTACTAGATTAGTAAGAAAAATTTCTTTTTTTCATAAAGGAAAAAATGATAGTGTTATTGAATTAAAAGATGATTTAGTTAAAATAGATTCTGAAATTAAAAATAAAATTAGTGATTTTAATTTAAATATTCAAGTAATTGAACCTGAAAATATTTTTAATAAATATGTTGTTAATTACTCTGGAATAAGAGTTCCTCAAAAAAATCAATTAATTTATTTAATTCCTTCTATTGAAACTAGTATTATTAAAGTTGAGTATTATATAAAAATAAGACCTAATTATGACTCTATTATTAATTTTAAAAAAGCTGAATTGAAACTTCCTCTTTCTATTAGTCATCAAAGTGTTAATGATAGTAAAAATATGAATAATCAATTAGAAAATATTTTAAGTAATGAAATTACTAGAATTAATTCGATTCATATAGATCCTAATATTTTTGAACAATTACCTGATATGAATACAGTTTTAGGAGAAAATCAAAATATTAATCAACAAAATATGAATATGAATAATCAACAAAATATGAATATGAATAATCAACAAAATATGAATATGAATGATCAACAAAATATGAATATGAATAATCAACAAAATATGAATATGAATAATCAACAAAATATTCCTCCTGAAAATTATAGTTATCCTAAATTATAGAGATTTAAAAATTTATTTATAATTAAAGTTAAATTTTATATTTTTTAAATGAAAATTTTTTTTTAAATAATATCATTTAATAAAAAAAATAAAAAAATATTCATATAATAAATTAAAATTTAATTAAAAAAATTAATTAAAAAAAATGCTTTTTCTCGCTGATAATGAAACTATGCAAAAATTGTTTAATTGATATAAAAAAGATACAGAAAATCAAATTCAAAGAAAAGAATATGAAAAAAATGGAATAGAAGAAGAAAAAAATTCTTAAAAAATTTACAAAAAATAGAAAGAGAAAGGCTAAACAAAATAAATGAAGATAAAAATACACAAACTCAAGAAAAAAAAAAGAATATAATAAAATCATATTAAGTCATTCAGAAAATCCTGTAAATAATCAATCAAGAAAAAAAGATGTTATAATAAATAATTATGGTTATTCAATTAATCTTATTAAAATAATACAATAAATTATAGAAATAATGTAGATTTTAATTATAATAATAATAATTATAGAAAAATAAATCTTTTTTCTAAAGAAAGAGAATTAATTACAAGTGTATCATTAGTTCACATTTTATTAAATGAAAGTTAAAATAATAGTAAATTTAATGATTATATTTAAAAAATAAATAAAAATAAAACTCATTTATATAAGCAAATTATAGATAAATAAAATAATGAAATATTTAAAAATGATAATAATAAAATTATTAATGCTCAAATTTTTAGGCGAGATAATCCAGTTTTGATAAGAAACCAAAAAAAAATAAAATATTAATTATGATCCTTTTAATAATAGAAAAAATAATGATATTTGGAATAGTAATCTTAGTCATAATCCTATAGCTAATCCTATAAAAATTTTAATTTTAACATGATAATATTAATAATAATGAATCAATAAAAATGAATGAAAAAGATAAAAATGATTTAGAAAATTTTGGAGGAATTGAAATTAAAGAATATAAAGAAGAAAAAGATAAAGAGGAAGATATTATAAAAAAATTATAGATAATAATAATCAAAATTTAGATAAATGAAAATTATAATAAAGAAATGGAATTATAATTATTTTTTAAAAAAAATAATAATTGTTTAAAGAATTATAATGATAAGAAAAATGAGATTTAAGATTTTAATGAAAAAAAAATAATATTCATATAACTAATATTTTAAAAAACAATTATAGAAATATCAATAATAATAATTTTAGAACCAATAATTTTAAAATAATATTTATTTTTGTTTGTTTATTAAATAAAATGAATATTTATAAAAAAGAATTAGGGAAATTAGCATATAAAACTTTTTTTAATTAAATTCTGTTAATTATTTATCAATAACTTAAAAAATTAAAAAAATAATTAATTAAATACTCATATATTGACATAATTTAATAATCATTTTATGTCAATATTACCTAAATTTTTTTTATTTCAAATTATTCTTTTTATTTTTATTATCTTGTTTTTTTTCATTTTTAAATATTGCCTTAATCTTATCAATTAAATTAATATGATTTTGATAATCAATTATTATTTTATTTTGTATTTCTTTAATTACATCATTATTAATATTTAAAAAGTCTTTAACAAATATAAATTTTTTATTTTGATTTTCATTAATTGATAAATTATCAGAATCAATTTCAGTTGATAATTCTTTTTCATCATCTGAAAAATCTAAACTTTCACAAAATTTAACGTTGAGTTTTTCTAAAGAATTCATTTCATTTTCATAATTTAATTCTTTTATTAATTCATTTGAATTATTATCTTCTTCTTCATTTGTTTTATCATTATTTATGAATCTTTGATCTATTGCAATTATTAATACTTTTTCTTCTGAGTTTTGAAGTAATTCTGAATACATTTTTGTATACCTTCTTAGATTTATTTTTGATTTTTAATTATTTATTTTATGAAATTGTAATTTAATTTTTATTTTTTAATCAATTATTTATAATAATATTCATAAATAAAAAAAATGAAAAAATATTATACTATTTCAATTAATTTTATCAAAATTTTAAATATATATAATAACAACAATTTATATTTTATATAAATAAAAAGCTCAAAAAAGTAAATGAAAAAAATATTAATATATTCAAAAATATAATAATATAATTTAAAATTAAAAAAAATTGAATAAAAAACCCCAAAAAAAAAAAATTAAAAAAAAATGAATTCCCAAAAAAAAAACCTTCGTTCATCAAAAACACCAGACACAAAATCGCCTTCACCTCCAAAAAATCTTCAAAAATCTTCATCAAAAAGTCCAATATTTCCTCCAATAGAATCAAACAAAACAAACAATTCATTTCGTCGTCAAATAGACATAACATCTTTAAATAAAAATATAAACAACAATATAAATATGAATTATAATCCATCAGGAAATATAAATCCAAATTTTTTAGGATTTTTACCAAATATTTCAAATCAAAATTATAAAAATGGAATTTCCCCTAATTTAGATTTTAATAATGATTCAACAAGTGAAAATATAAAAGTTTGTGTTAGAATTCGTCCATTATCATTTCAAGAACAAAGTAGAAATGATAAAAAATGTGTTGAAAATTTTTCTTCAGATCAATTAATTTATACAAATAAAAATATAAGAAAAAGTTATACATATAATTTAGTTTTTAATGAAAATTCAAGTCAAGAAGATGTTTTTTTTTCATGTTCAATAAATAAATTATTAGATAATGCAATGGAAGGTTATAGTATAACAATATTTGCTTATGGTCAAACTGGTTCAGGAAAAACTTATACTATAATGGGAAGAGAAGATTCAATTAATGAGAAAATATTATCTAATGAAAAATATTCTGGAATTTTACCAAAAAGTGTTAAATATATTTGGAGTACTATTAATAATAAAAGAGAAAAATTTTATATTAAAGCTTCTTTTTTAGAAATTTATAATGAACAAATTAATGATTTATTAAATCCAAATAATTATAATTTACAAATTAGATGGAAAGAAAAAGAAGGATTTTTTGTAGAAGGATTAACAATTTTAATATGTAAAACTCCAGAAGATATAGTAGATATAATATTAGAAGGTACAAAAAATAGAAAAAAAGGTAGTCATGATTTAAATAAAGATTCATCACGTTCACATTCAATATTAACAATATACATAATATCAGAAATAGAAAATACAGGAGAAACATATAAAAAATATGGTAAAATATCATTTGTAGATTTAGCAGGAAGTGAAAGATTAAAAGAAACACATTCACAAGGAGGAATGTTAAAAGAAACAGGAAATATAAATAAATCATTATTTGTATTAGGAAAAGTAATATCATCATTAACAGATAAAAAAAATAGTAAGCAACATATTCCTTATAGAGATTCAAAATTAACTATGTTATTAATGGATTCAATTGGAGGAACATCTAAAACTCTTATGATTGCTTGTGTGAGTCCAAGTGATGTTTATGCTGATGAAACTATGAGTACTTTAAATTATGCATCTAGGACTATGAATATTAAAAATAAACCTTTAATTCAAATGGATTCTAAAAAAAGAAGTAATTTAAATTTACAAGTTGAAAATAATTATTATAAATTAGAAAATGAATTTTTTAAAGAACAATTTATTAAAATTTTTGGAATTTTTCCTAATATTAAAAAAGGAGGTTTTACTAATGAAGATATTGAAAATATTAAAGCTAATAATGGAGTTAAAAATAGGAATGTTAATATTGAAGATGAAATACAAAAATTAAAAGAAGAAAATGAAGAATTGAGAAAAGAAAAAGAAAATCAAATTAAAGAAAATGATAAGTTAATTAATGAAAATAGTATTTTGAATAATAAATTAAATAATTTAGAAAATGTTTTTATTGGAAGTGAAAATAAAAAAATTATTGGAAATGATAATTTAGAAGAAAATTATAATTTATCTGCAATTATGTTAGAAAATAAAGAATTGAAGAAAACTATTGATCAATTAGAAATGGATAAAATTGAACTAAAAGATATGGTTTCTAAAAAAGAAAATCCTGGAATGAAAATTTTAAATGATAATATTGAATATGAGAATTTAAAAGAACAAAATGCTAAATTAACTCGAAAAATTGAATTTTTACAAAATAGAGAAAGGGAACTTTTACAAACTATTATGAAACTTAAGAGTAATTAAATAAAATAATTTTCTATAATTTTTTTATTATTAATGTTTTAATTAATATATAATTAAATGATTTCATAAAAAAAATAAATCATATTATTATATATAAAACAAAATAAAAACAAAAAAAAAATTTTTATAATTAAAAATAAATATATTTACCAAAAAAAATAATAAAAAAACAAAGTATCTAAATTCCAAAAAAAATAATTTTAAAAAAAAATTTCAAACCAAATTTTTATTAGGTTTTTTTTTTCTAATAATAACAACTTTTTCTAATCCAAAATCTTTTTTTTGCATATTATCAAAATAATCAAAAGGAATTTGATTATTATTATTAGGAATATCTAAAGCAGCTTTTCCTTTTAATAAAATTCTAGTACAAAGATCGAATTTTTCTCTAGCAGCAATATGTAAAGGAGTATCGCCATTTAAATTTTGAATATTTAAATTAGCTCCTTTATCAGTAAAATATTTAACTAATTCAGGTAAATTTTCCATTGTTGCAATATGTAAAAAAGAATTTCCTTCTTCTGTAATTATATCATAAAAATTTACTTGATCTTCTCTTAATTCATTTTCATTATTTTTAAATTGTTCATTTTTAAATTGTTCTCTTAAATATGAAATTACTTCAGGTCCTCCTGAATATTTACTAAAACATTTTTTTATTATTTCATCTGTTATTTTTATTGTAAATTCTTTTCCGTATGTTGATTTTAATGCATTTTTTAATTTAAATTTTATTTTATTTCTATTATTTCTATTTGAATTATTTTCTGTATTACTATTTATTAAAGTTGAATTATTTCGTCTTTTTGGAATTTTTATTTTTGTATCTTCATTTTGTAATAAAACTTCATTGTGATATAATCTTGAAAATACATTATTTATATCTAATTTTATATTTGGTAAATCAACTTTTGACTCTTCAGTATAAAAAGGATCATTTATTAAATCTGTTTCATTTGTATTTTCATCTATTATTACATTTCCTTTTAATGTTTTTAATTTTTCTCTTATTTTATCAAATGATTTTCTAAAACCTTTTATTCTATTTTCTTTTATTATATCAAAATATGAATTTCTATCTTTATTCATTTCTCTTCTTAATTCATAATATGTTTCATTATTTTTTTTTTCTAAATAATTTTTATAATCATCTCTACTTTTTTTAAAATTATCTACTTCTGTTCTCATTTGTATATATGCTTCTCTTCTACTTCTTTTTTTTACTACTGAACTTGGTTCATTTTTTTCTTTTTTATTTTCATTTTTTCCATTTTTTGTTTCTAAAGATTTTTTAACTTGATAATATTTTTTTATTTCTGCATTTGCATTTGATGCATACAAAATTTTTGTAAAGTTTCTGTCAGTTAATACATCATCTATAAATTTATCTAATTTTTTCTTTGGAAGTACTTTTATTGCATTATCTCTTACTGGACGTACTTCTTTTAATAAATATTCATCATCTTCTTTTAAAAAACGAATATCATCATATTTTGATTTTTCTTTATATTTTTTCATATATTTTTGTCTTAGCATTTTTTTATATTTTTGATTTTTATTTTTTTAATTTGCATTTTTAATTATTAATTTTTAATTTTTTTATTAATTTAATTTTTTTTTTATTTTTTTTTTTAATTAGGGTTTATTTTCTTTGATATACTTGATATAAATAAATCTAAAAATGATAATAAAAATATAATTATTAATAAAGTTAATAAAGTTTGCATTTTAATAGGAATATTTTTTCTTTCATTTAATTCATAAATTAATAAACCAGGACCATCACAAATTAAATCAGTATCAAGATTTAAATAAGTTGTTTGATTTTCTTGAGATTTTATTATTTTTGAAAATGTTATTGTATTTTCAAAAGCAATTAATTGATTTTTCATTATTATTATTTGTTCATTTACTCCTAATCTTTTTTCAATTAAATTTTTATTTGATGATATATATAAAAAATCTTTCATTAATGAATTAATATCTAATATTAGATTATCTATTTCATTTTTTTTGACTATTTTTCTATTAAGTAAATAATAATTTTTTTTTATATTATTTAAATCAATTATTGAAAAACCATTTATATTTTCTTTTATTTTTTTATTTATTTCATTATCATTAATTAAATTTAATGATTCACTAAAACATAAAATACAATCTTCTCTTATAATTAAATCTTTATATAATAATGGATTTATTTTTATTATTTTTCCTAAATGAGATAATCCTATATATTCAATTGTATTATTTATATTTTTTAATCTTATATAATTTGTATTATTTGCTTTATAATTATTTGAATTTGAAATTAAATTATTTATTTTATTATATTGCGTTTCTTGTAAATTCATTGAGGAAACATATGATAAATAATGTGAATTAATAATTAAACTTTCATTATTTTTTAATACAATTTGCAAAGACTGAACTTCATTCCCAATTACATTAATACTAGGAAATTCAATAGAAGAACATAACAAATTTTCCATTTAAAAAAATAAAATAAAAAAAATTAAAAATTAAAATAAATATATAATAATTAAATAAAAAAAAAATATAAAAATCAATTTATAAAAAAAAATAAAAAAAAAACCAAATTAAAAAAAAAAATGGATTCTGGCGGGTATTTAAATGACACAACTCAAACTCCCTTTGAGGACACTCCAAATCGTCCTAAATCACAATATTCACATCGTGAACGTGGTGGCTTAATTCCAATAACATCCCATATTCTAAACAGTGCAACAGTAACTCAAGATGAAACAGTTGAATATAGAGAAGTTCAATTAGGTGATATTATATTAGTAGGTTATATAACAGATTTTAAAGAATTTGAAGCAAGAGTAAAAATTACAATTTGGGATCAAACTGGTAGTGTTGATATTACATTTTATAATAATTCTGAAAATCAAGATAATTCTGGTTTAAGTGATTTTTATTTTGATGGTGTAAAAAAAGTTGTTAAAATTTATGGAACTGTTAAAGTTTATAAAAAAGAAAAAAATGTTCAAGGTGCTAAAATTGTTGTTTTAAGTGATAATGATATTTTTCATCATACTTTACAAGTTATTAATTCTTGGTTATATTTAACTGGAAGAATTCAAGAATTGAAAAAAGGAACTTATCAAAATGATATTGGAAATGCAAGAGATATTGCAAGAAATGCAAAATCAAGTTTTGGAAATAATAATAATAATAATTATAATAATAATAATTATAATAATAATAATTATAATAATAATAATTATAATAATAATAATTATAATAATAATAATTATAATAATAATTTTAATAATAATCCTTTTGAAATTGCTCAAAATATTTTAAATGAAATTAGTAGGAAAGGAACAAAAAATTTGAAGAAAGGAGAATTAATTGGATTACTTACTAGGAAAATTAGAAGTGATGCTGTTCAAGGAGTTATTAGAAATTTACTTGATGAAGGATTTGTTATGGAAGATGGGGATGATAGTTATGTTATTTGTTGATTTTTTTTAATTAATTATTTTATGAGACTTTAAATTTTTATTTATTTTTTTGAATCTGTTTTTTTTTATATTTTTAAAAAATATTTTTGAGTTTTAATATCATTAGCTTGATTATATTTTATAGTTATTTATTATTAAAATGAAAAATACATTTATTACAAATTTTTATATTATTCAATAAAAATTTAATGATTTTATAAATTGAGCATCTTATGTTTGAGGAAATATTATTAATTCTTATTTTATTCATTATGATTAAAATAAATTTAAAAATATTAAATGGGCAAAGTTAATTTATGTCTGGAATATATTTGAATTAAATTTGATTCTTTCTTCAGTTTTTTTTTGGTTAAAAAATAAATAAAAAAATGAAAAAAAATATTTTGATTTTATTAAAATAATTATTGATTATAATAAAAAATTTAATTAGTTTAGATTTATAAAAAACATTAATTTTATAAAAAAATATTAAAATTTAAATAATACCATATTTTTTCATTAAAAATAAAATTCTCTATATATATAATATTTATAAAATGATTAAATAATCAGAAAACAAATGATTAAATAATAACCAAATTTTCAATGATATTTAAATTTTACAAAGAAATAGATTTACTAATTGGAATATAATTAAAACTTATATTAGAAGATCTTCTTTTATTATTATTTAATTCATCCATAATTTCTTTTTTAAGTGAATTTCTTTTATTAAAAGAATTCAAAAAATCAATTTTTTTTTTATTTTTATAAAAATTAAATGAAGAATTTGCAGAACTAAAACTTTTTCTATATTTATTTGGTTTATTTGATTTATTTAAATTATTAAATGAATATTGAGGAACATTTAAAAAAGTTTTATAATTTAATTTATCTCTTTTTGTTTCTTCAATTAAGAGAAATATATTTCTTTGATATCCATTTTGTTTTGATGGAGTATTTATTGTTTGATCAAATAATTTTACTTTATCTTTTACATTTTGTAATAAAGGTCCTATTTTATTTGTTGTATATGATACTTTATTTTTCTTAGAATTAAAATTGTTTAATTCTTTATATACATTATTCAGTTTATCTTTAAATGTTGTTTTTTTTGTTCTAAAATTCATTTTTTTATTCTTAATATAAAAATATAATTAATATTAAAAAATAAAAAACGAAAAAAAAATAAATAGAAAAGAAGTTATATTATAATTGAATTGAATATAAAGTAATGAAAATTAATATTAAATCAAAAAATTCACAATTTAAATGCTTTATATCGTTAAAGTTTATAGGAATGAAAAAATATAAGAAATGAGTGTAATCGAATATTAATATAATTTTTTTGAATAAAATTAAATATTGAAATTATTTTTCATAGCAATATAAAATACCAAATAATAAAATGAAATCTTTTATTTTTCTTAAAAAATTATATTTTTATTATTTTTTCTAATTCAATTAATAAAATTAAAACAGCTTTGTAAAAAAAATATTCACTTAAATAGCCATTATTTTAACATATATATAAATTATTATAAAAAATAACAATACTTAAATATTTCAATAAATTTACAAAATAACTATTATTTATTATTGATAGAATTTTGATTAGTTTCTGCTGTTATTTCAGTATTATTTTTATTATTTCTCCTTTAAATTAATTATTTTTATTATTATTTAATAAAAACATATTACAATAATTTTGATTTTTCTTAGAATCATTAATTTTTAAAATATTACTTTCAATTGGGTTCATAAAAGAAACATTTTTTCTTTTACTATTCCCAATGTCTTCTTTATGATTAAGTTTTAAACAAGATTTTTTTTTTTTATATTTTTTTTGTAATAAAATTTTTGGAATATTCATTTTTGAATAATCTGTTGTTTTTTCATTTATTTTATTAGATATATAATCATTTTCACTTGTTGACAAAATGTATTCATTGGAATTGAAATTATTTTCTATATTAAATAAGCTTTTTGAACTTTTTGGATTTATCTCTGTATTTAGTTCTAATGATTTTATTTGATAATTTCTTTTATTAATTGTATCATTTGAATATTTTTTAAAGTTTAAAGATAAATTATTAGAATTTATTTTTTCTCTTATTACAATTTTATGTTTATTTAAATGCTGTTTATATGCTTTTATAATTTTTCTTACTTTATTTAATATCATTATTTCATTTAATCTCTTATTTTCATGATAATTTTGAGAATATGTTTTATTAAATGAGCTTATCCCAAATAAAAAATAATTTTGTTCAATTTCGTTATTTATTTGTAAATTTGATAAATTAGTTTCTATTTTTTTACCTTTTTCAGAACAAATATTATTACAATTAGTACAAGATTTAATTCCCATTGAAAGTGAAAAAAATTATATTTTATCTTATACTTAATATTTTTTATAAAATTTATATAAAATAATTATAATAAAAAAGAGAAATTAAAAAAAACATTAAAAGCAAATCTTTTTACACATAATCACTTTTTTTATATAACAAATTATCATAAATATTATTTTATATATTTTAATTATTTATTTTTCCAAATTTATATTTATTTTTTTTTAACAATTGATTTTTTACTTTTTGATAATTAAATTTATTATAAAATTCTTTAATAGCTAAATAATTTACATTTTTTTTCCTATTTAAATTAGGATCATAAGAATTAATTAAATGATTTGAAAAATCATAATTTTTAATTTCTTTAGATTTATTATCATTACGAATACTATTTCTTGAACTTGAACGAGACAATTTTTGAAGTCTAATATAAAAAAGATTATTAATAGAATTTGGATTTTTTGCTTTAGGAAATGAATTAATATCATTAAAATCTGTATGAATTGGTTTAGAATAATAATTTTCAGAATCTTCTTTAATTTGTTTTTTTAAATATTTAAATTCATTCATATATATATCTTCACTTAAATTTTTTGATAAATTATTTTGATTAATACTATTATTTAAATTATTATTTATTTTATTTCCATAAATAAGATCTGAATAATTTATATTTCTAATTGAATTATTATTTGGAATTATTAAACTTTGATTATATTTAATTGAAGAAGGTATTCTATTAATTATTGGTAATATAAGTGATTCTTTTTTTTGAATATCATTTGGTTTTTCTAATTTTTGTATAAAAATATTTTTCATTTTTAAATTTATATTTGCGTTTTTATTTACTCTTCTCATATTATTTTTTACACTATTTATATCAAAATAATTATAATAATTATCAATTGCTTGTTTTGTATTTTTTGTATATTCAAAATCAATTTTAGTTAAAGTTGAATTTTTTAATACAATTAATCTCTCTAAATTATTTTCTAATTGTTCCTTTGCTTTTTCTTTTATTATATTTTTTAATACTTCATTATCTTCAATATGGCCATTTTTTTCTAATAAAAATTCATCAATATTCATTTTATATATTTTTGCTTTATCACTTATAACTCTTAAATTATAAATTGCTTTTCTATTATTATAAATAAATTCTAATAAACCAAAAGATTCATTTGTATTTAAAACAAATAAAGAATAATTTTTTTTATCTGAAATTATATTTTTAAGTGATATCAATGAATTATTTAAAGGAATATCATATTCAATTTGATTATTTTTTAAAATATCTTTATCCATAATTTTTAATTCTTGAATTAACTTTTTAATATCAAAAATATCTTTATTTAATAAAGTAATTTCAACAGTTCCTTCTTTTAAAATATAAATATTATCTAAAATATCATCTTCATGAAAAATATATTCATTCAATGCAAAAGTTTCTTTTTCTAATTTCGGATAATAAGCTCTTTCAAAAATATTTCTTCTAATAACATTAAAAATTGAATTTTGATAAATAGAATCAATTTCTTTTTCTTTGATTTTTATTTTTTCTTCTAATAAAGAATCATAAAATAGTTTTTTATTTATAACCAAAACTTTACTAAAATCTTTTGAACATTTTATACTTTCTTGTCTTATAAATTCATCTTTTCCAATTTTATAATTACCAAAATATTCTTTTTCATTTAAATGTTTAATGAATTCATTTTCAGCAATTTGAACTTGTTTTTTTTCAGTATTAAATAACTTAAAATAATATATTTCAGATTCTGTTAAAGAATTTAAAATATAATTATAATATTCTTCCATTGTCATATCACAATCAATAACTTTATTAAAATTAACTTGAATTGGTCTTTTATTATTTTCTTTAATTAAATTTAATATTTTATTTTCATCACCTTCTTTTGATAAATTAACTAAATCAATTTTAAAAATAATTTCTTTAAAATTAACAATATCATTATTTTTATAAACAGGAAAAATATCTTTATTAATTTTAGCAGTTTTGTTAATAACCATTTTTTCAATTTTATTTAAATACATTTCATAAAGAAATGAATAATATTCTTTAATATCCATTTCTTTAATTTCATATTTTAATTTATATAAAGAAAATTGACCTTCCATTATAATATAATAATTTTCTCCAATATCTTCTTCATAATAAATAACATTATTTTTGTGATAATTTTTAATACTCATAAATTGAGAAATTATAAAAAATAAATTTTGGCTTGAAAAAAATTCATCAGTTAAATCATCTTTCATTTCTTCTTTAAAATTAGTTAATTCTAAAAATTGATATAAATTAAATATTTCTTTTTGAGTACGATTTCTTATATCTTTTTTTAAGGATTCTTCTATAGTTTGTATTAAATCTTCATATGAAAATTTTGATTGATGAATGGGATTATCTTCATCCTCTAATACTTCATTAAATTTTTGATTTAAAAGTACTAATTCTTCATTAGTTAATTTATGTATTTCTTTTTTGGAATTTAATTCTTGTTTTATTAAGAGCTTTTTTGGCATTTTTTTTATTTCTTAAATAAGTTATAATGAAATTTGATTAAAATAATATTTATTAAAAAAATAAATTATTTGTATTTATTTATTTTATCTTTTCTTTTTTTATTGATCATAATTATTTATTGACATTGAATTAGTTAATATATATTTTTTTGTATTATCTGTCTTTTTCATATTTTTATTAATTCAATTAAATTAATAAATTAATTGATTTGATTTCTTTTTAATTTTTATTAATCTAATTATCTTATTTTTTACTATATATTTTCATTTTAAAATTTTAAATAATATTAAAAACAATTTTAAAAAAATTAAAAATAGAATTTATACCTTTAAAAAATAAATATATCAAATTAAATAAATATAAAATATAATAAAATATAATTTATAACCCAATTTAAAAATTTTTTTTAAATTCCGTTTACTTCTGTTGAATCAAAAGGAATAATAATATTATTTCTATTATTATTTCTAGTATTTATATCTCTTTCACTTTGAAAATTAAAATCACTTGTTTCAAAAGTTAAAGAATGAACTTTATGATGTCCTTTATTCTCATTTAAATCATTTACATTATCTAACTTTTCATCATTAATAGATTCATTTTCAATATTTAATTTTTTAAAATTATCTTCTTTTTCTTCTTCATTATCATCATCAATTAAATTATTATTATCTTTAATTAAATAATGTTTTTCATATTTAATTTCTAATTGACTTTGTCTATGATAATAAAATTCATTAATATTTTCTCCACAATGACAACAATTAAAAAGAGAAAAATTTTTTTTTATTTGAATATGAAAAAAAGTTCTTCCAATTTGGATATTTAAAGATAAATCAGGATTAATAATTAAATTTTGATTATGAATTAAAATTAAAGTTCCAAATTTTGAATTATAATCTTTTAAAACAACATGATTTCCTTCTCTTATTAAAATACAATGTATTCTACTTATTGATACATCAGTAAATGTAATTTCACATTCATTTCCTCTTCCAATTCTTAAATTTTTAAAGTTTTTTTCTAAATTAATAACATATAAAAATTTATTTCTTCTTGAATCAAATGTTAAAGTTTCTAAAACAATATATTTTTCATATAAAGAATGAAATTCAATAATTTCATATACTTTATTTTTATATTTTATTAAATCTGGAAATTTACTTTTACATAATTCACATTCAATATTTTTTATTATGAAAATAGAACAAAAGTCATTATTGTCTATTTTTATAAATGATTGTGTATTAATCCATTTTTTTAAACATTGATAATGAATAAATTTCATTGTTCCTGAACATTGACAAGGTTGAATTAAAGGATTATTATTTTCTAAATCTTCTTCTCCATAACATATTCGACATAATTTTTTATTAGATTTTTTATTTATTTGTAATATTTCTTCTTTATTTGTCATTGTCCTTCCTGTTAAAATATTAGATTCTATTATTGAATTATTAAAATTATTATTGTTTAAAAAATTTATAAAATTATTTTTTGAATTTATTATATTTTTATTTTGAGTAAATGTATTATTTACTATTTTTATTTCTTTTACTCTTAAAGTTATTCTTCCTAATTTAAATATATCTCCTTCTTTTAAAATATATTTTTGAGGTTTATCTGAAAAATGTTTTGAAACAAATATAAAAAAACTATTATTTACTCCTTGAATTAATATGTTATTATCATCAAAAGATACTTTATTAAATAATAATTTATAATTTTCTTCTTTCTTAATTTTCATTAAATGTTCAAATGTAGTATCTTTATTTATTTCATTTAAATAAACAATTGAATCATTTGTCCTATAAATTATTCCTGAATCATCTATTTCTAAATGATTCAATAATAATTTATTTTCATAATCAATTAATTCACATGCATCTTTAATCCATGTTTTTGTATCTAGAATAAGACTAAATTTTATTTTAAGAAATATTACATTTGATTATTTTTTGTCATTTAAATATTAAATTGTAATTAATTATTAATAGAATTATATATTTAATAAAGGAAGAAATATATATTTTAAATTATTTTTTTCAATTAAATCAAAATAAAAAAAATAAATTGTTTTTAATTAAAGTAAAATTAAAAATTAGTTTAATATTATAACAAAAAATTTTTTTTATATGATTAAAAAAATTATGATTAAAAATTTATACTTAATAAATAAAACATTTTTTTTATTCATTTTTTAATATCAAATTTTCTTTCAGAAAAAACACCATTTGATTTAATAATTAAATCTAATTCTTTTAATTTCTTAATTTGAAAACTTTTTTTTCTTTTACTTCCTTCTCTAGTTTTAGAATAAATAGAATTATTATTATCTTCATTATTATTAATATAATTTCTTCCAATAACAGATCTTATTTTTTTATGTGTTTTTTTTTTAGGAGAAGTTATACTAGAAGAAAAAAAATTTTTAAGCATATCATTTCCATTATTTAAATTATTAAATTCAATACTTTTAAAAGAGAGTAAATTATGTTTTTTTTTTCTTTGAGTTGCAAAATAAATTTTTGGCATTGAAAAAGTACTTTTTGTTTTATTATGAGAAACAGAAATTGAAGAATTTGAAGTTAAAGTAAAATTATTAATTAAATTCCTACTTACAATAGAAGAACTTTTATTATTTTTATTATGCGTTGAAGAAGGAGAAATTGATTTTGTTTGTATTGTTAATAATGGTTTTTTACTTTTATAATCCATCATTGTTCTAATATTACTATTTGGAATTGTTATTTTTGGTTTACTTTTTTTTTTTGGTATATTTAATTGAATGCTTTTTTTTATTAATTCACTTATTTTTATTTGTGGTTTTTTTTGATTTTGTTTTTTTTCTAAAGTTTGTATTTTTTCTATTAAATTTTCTATTTTTTCATATGATTTATTATCAAAATTATTTGTATTATCATTATTATTAATTTCATCATATTCATTATTTTTATTTTTATTATTTTCATTATTTGTTTTATTATTTTTTTCTTTTTTATTTATCCCAAATAAAATTCTCATAATAGATTCACTTTGATTTAAAATATCATCATAAGCATCAGTGTCAAAAACATTCTTTACATTATTTTTCTTATTTTTTTTTTTTTGATTTTCTTCTTTTATTTCTTCTAATTCTTGTTGTTCATCTATAACTTTTTGTTTTCTCATAATATTTTTATAAATATATTTTGCTTCATTTAAAGGAGTATAATTAGGAAAAATAACACTAGTTTCAAAATAATATTGAGCAACTTTTTTAATTCTAATAATAGATTCATTTTCAGTATAATATCTTCTTAAAAATTCTGAATTATCATCATCAATTAAATGCTCTTTAAATAAAGCTACAATATGACATTTACCATTACATAATAAATTATTTATAACTAGAATATTATAATTTATTTCTATTGCTTTATAATTTTCTATCATTAATTTATGGGTTCTTTTTTCTATTATTGATAACATTGATGATTGTTGTTCGTCATTTATATTTGTTGATATTGTTGCATTTTTCCTTTTTTCATTTTTCATATTTTTTAAATTTATTCTAATAAATAATAAAGATAATGAAAATAAAAATAATATTTTTTTATTTTTTTATATTTAATTCTTTTTTTATATTTCATATTTACATGTAATTTATTTTGAATTTGTTTTTCTTCATTTATTTTTTATTGTTTGTTTTTGTTTTTTTTGGAAATTTTTTTATATTTTGGTTATTTAAAATTATAATCTATTATATTATTATTTAATATAATGTTATTTCTATATGTAATATTATACATTTTTATATTTGTTAATTGATTAAAATATGGATTTTGGATTTGAATTTGATTATTTATATTATATTCATTTAAAAAAATTTAAATTAATATTTTTTAAATAGAACATTTATTCATCTAAATTTAAAATTTTTTTTCTTTAAATTATATAAATTATTATTCATAAAATTTTCATATAAATCTTTTGTTTCAAGAGAAAGAAATTTAAAACCTTTTTCATAAATAAAGCAACGCACACCAAATTCATTATTTAAATTTCAATATAATTGTTTTTATTTTCTAAAAATTCTTTACAAGTATTAACAAATAAAAAAATTATTAAATAAAATAAAATAATTTTTACCTTCTAATTGAATATCTAAAACATCACCAAAAATTTGAAAAAAAATTAAAAAGATTGTAAGAAATATTATCTTTTGAATTATTTTCAAAAACATTTACAGGAATTGAAATATTTTTACTTTTGAATATAAATTTCTATTTAGTCATATAAATTATTTTTTTCAATTTCTTATAATAAAGATTTATTGGGTTGATACATTAAATTATTAAAAAAAGATTTTTAAATTATATTTTTTTATAATTTATTTATTTAATAATTTTATTTTCAATTATATGTTGAAAAAATATTTGAATAAAATACTATCATTAACTAAAATTAAAAATTCAATAATTCCTTTAATTGCAGATGATGAAGCATTAAAAATATTAAATTTTAATAATAAAGATAATCTCACTGTTGAAAAAGTAATTGAAAGAGCAAATAAATATATTGAAAATAATAACCCTTATCAAGGAGGAAGTTTTTATATTCAAAATAAAATTTATTATTCTAAATTAAAATTATTACCAATTTGCAAAAATTATCATGATTATATTTTAAAAATGGAAAAGAGTAAAAATAATAAAGAAATAAATAAAAATAAAAATAATAAAATAGAAAAAGAACTTAAAAAAATAAATCAAACTCTTAATAAAAATATTTAATAAAAATAAGAATAATATTTATAATATTTAAGTGAAAAAATAAATAAAATAATTAAAAAAAATTAGATAATAAAATAACAAATATTATTTTCAATCATCATCTTTCTTAATTAAATGATTAGTATCTCCCATATTAATATTCGAACTTCTAATTCTAATATTTCTATTTCTAACAAGACTATCTTCAACATTTCTTAATTGATTTTTACTAACATTTTCCTTATTATTACTTTCTAAACTACTTTGAATTTGATTTTCATAATTATCAAAGATATCATGTTTAACATTATTATTATTATTATCTTTATAAAAAATACTCAAAGTAGATTTTGGTGAAAAAAAACAAATTACTCTATTCCAAGAATAACAAATTCCTTTATATAATAAATTAATTCCAGGAGGTTTATTCCATTTTTTTTTAATATATTCGTAAAAAGTCAAATTTTTAAATATTAAATAAGTATGAACAAGTAATAATTTCCCTGTAAAAAAAAGAATAAAACAAACATCAAAAAATAAAACAAAACTCATAGAAAAAATTACAATAAAATCAAATTTATCTTTTTTTCTATTTTTTTTCCCATGAAAACAAATTAAAAAAATACAATAACAAACTTGAAAAAAAGCATTTAAATTAACAGTTAAAATAAGAAAATAAAAAAATTTATAATTTCTTTTTCCAATACAATTACCTAACCAAATACAATGATGATCAAATCTTTCAACACAATTATCACAAACAGCACAATGTGAAGTTCTTGGAGGACGAAAAATAGAACAAGAATAACAAAAATTTACATTTAAAATATTTCCATTTATTATATAACGAATTGAACTTTTAGTTAAAGTAGAATAAAAATCTTTATTTTGTCTTGTTAAAATGCCTGGATCTGTAAATCCTCCTCTTAAAGATGAAAAAATAGATATTATATATAATATTGATATTATAATTATTGGAATTAAAGATTGATATGAATATTTATTATAGAATTTTATTTGAATTGATATTATTATTATTGATGGTATTGATATTAAAAGAATTGATATGAATATTTGATAGTATTTTTTACCTGAAATTAATTTATTTTTACACCAAATTTTGTTATTGCCAATCTCTTTTTTATTGTTTTCCTGAAAGTCTATCATTGTTTATTAAATTTATTTTTTTTTTTTTTATTTTAGGAATATTATTTAAATGGCTTTTTATGATATATAATTTTTTTTCATTTTTACTTTTTTTTATATAAGGGAATTTATTAAGACAATTATTTTTTGAAGTTTTATTTTTTTATTTTTTTAGTTATTTATTCAATTTTTTCTTAACTACTTACGAAATTTATATAATTTAAGAATAATTTAATTTAAAAAATTTTTATAAAAAACCAAATTTAAATAACTAACTTATTTTCTTCCATTTCTTTTTTAGAAAACTTTATTTTTTAACTTTCTTCTTTTTCTGCATATCTTTCCCAATGTTTATTTTGTTTTTTATCATATTTAATTGCTCTTCTTCTATTTCTTAAATATTTTGCATTTACTCCTTTAAGAGATTGATATCTATTTCTTTTTGGTCTTTTTATTCCATTTCTATGATTTTTATATCCTTGATTATGATTTGTATGATTTTTGCTCTTTGCCATTTTACTTTTTTAAATATTTAGATATTTATTATTTATATTTTAAATAAATAAATAAATAATAAAAAATATTTTATTACTTTTAAAATAATATATTATTTTATTATTTTATTAAATGTTTTAGGAAATACTTTTATTGCTTTATGGGGATTG
>JAEEGK010007198.1_pt1 | contig 26534 bp, 48 predicted proteins | sample 8958771 | NCBI WGS metagenome assembly JAEEGK01 (sample SAMN16246547, study PRJNA631951) | gut metagenome | biome: gut microbiome; feature: rumen; material: SC-attached | host: Bos | place: Iran: Karaj | collected 2018-10 | reverse complement strand
AATGATAATTTTCTAGATATTGATTATCTTCTTCTTCTCTGCATTTGTCAATATATTGCCTAGCATTTTGTATATTAAGCAATGCCTGTTCAATTTGATACTTCATCAGTTTCATCATTTAATTCCTCCATAAAGTCTTGAATATATTCGTAACCAAACTTTTCTGCTTGTCTACGATCAACCAAATCTTGTCTTATTAAAAATAAATAAAAATCATACAATATACTATGTATATAATGCTCTAATCCAAGTTTAATATAATGTCGTCCTAAATCATCATATATTTTTATATCATCACTCATTTTATCACTTTCCTATTGATTATTGGAATACCTTGATCTGTATATTCGTATCGAACACATTTTTTACATCTACCATCAAGTATTTGACCATCAATACCACATTTTACATAATAATCTGATGCATCAAATACTGCTTTTGCACATCTAATTTCAGTCATTTTTGTCACCTCTCAATATACTATTTATCACCATCATATATAAAGTTTACTTTGGTTCGATATCATCGAAACTAAATGGTTTCGGTGTCACTAATTGCTTTATTCCCTTAAATATCTTTTTATTATCTTCATAATCTTCAAAAATAACTTCTTCCTTAATATGTAATGCTCGACGAATATTGTCAACAATCTTATCGGAATGTTTGGTCAATATTGTATGCTCAAGCAAATGATCATCTATATCTTTTCTAATGCAATCAATCAGATCGTCTGCATAAACAAAACAATCCATATCAAGTCCATAATCATCATACACAGCTTCATAGTTACGGTAAATGGACCATAATTCGGGGTTGTTTGCCATAGTTGCCCGTTCTTTTGCCTGTTCGGTCGGCAATAATGATCCACCATCTTCTCTGTAATTCAATATAATCTGTTGAACAAACCATTCCAGGCAACCATCTGCAGTCAATTCTTCTTGCTTAAATTTTGTACGACCTTGTATGCCTTGTCCTTGTGATGCTTTTGCATCATCTTTAGGTATTATTTGATAATTGTCGTCTAACTTATTAAAATTATCATCATATAATAATCCATGAAGTTCACCATCTTCATCATATTCCCTTTCCATCTCATTTAAGCCTAAAATATAACCATCTTGGGTGATAGGATATTCAACACCATCAATAACTTTAGTCATTCTTTTGGCTTTCAATATGGACCTTTTAGCGAATATGATACAGAAACGTCTGATTACACCTTTACCTGCGAATTTTTCATATACAATATCGGGCAATTCATTGCCTATGCCTATAATACGTGGTATGTATTCAGCCGGCAATTGAAATACATTCTTGTTTTTTCGCTCGATCGGTATTGTAGCTGATCCGCCGGTGAATTGTTTGACTTTTTCTGTGAATTTGCCTTTGTTTTTCATACTTTGAATCTCATCTATGATTACAAAGTCAGATCCTGGTATTTCTGCAAAAGCAAATTGATTATCAACATCAAATTTATTTGCTTCTATCAATGATACGTTTTTAAAAATTTGAGCTAAAGAATTTATAAAAGTTGTTTTACCCATTTCACCTGCACCTAAAAAGAATACTACATCTTGTGATTGCTTATATCCTTGCTCAAATAATGCTCTGCCAAAGTATTGGAATAGTATATCTCGATCCTGATCTGTAAAACATTCATTCAGTATAACTTCCAATGCTCCACCATTCATTTCATGAGAATATATAAAACTTGTACTAAGATCTTTAATGGCTAAATGTGGGAATCTGTAATCTAATTTGTATATTTTTCTTTCTTTTAAATTTAGATAACAATTTTTGAATCCAACTACATCACATTCCACTTCTGATTCTTGTACTCCATATTGTTCTGCTATTTTAAAGAATGCACTTTTAGACCATATTAGTTCTTCTTCCTGCTCACCTTCTTTGTTTGTATACTTTAAAACAAATTTTTCGCGCAATGGAACATATGTGTATCTGCTTGTTGATTCGTCAAATGGTATATATTTTCCTTGTCCGTCGCTTATGTAGTACATATCATCCCTTGGATTTTTTACAAGGTTAAGTCTTTTTTCCAGGATCTTACATACTTCAGTCTTAATCTTATCTTCTTTTCGTGGTCCTTTAACATGAATATAAAAGATTGGAGGCTGGTCATTAACGATGATATTATCATAATTGCTTTCTATCCTTTTTTTATTTCTAATGATATTTCTTACATCAATATCTAACTTTAAAGGTATATGTGTATGATTATCATCTAAATATCGTTTCTTTATCTCTTCTGCAAAACTATGTTCCTTTAATCCATCAACTTTAGGTTTTAAGATAGCTATTTTTGCATCTAAATCTTTACGTGTTAAGTTCGGATTACCTTCAAAACAATAAATAATCTCATCATCGTTTTCAGTTAATATATTGCTAAAAAGTTCAAAGAAATCATAAGACATGAATTGCTCTTTAGCTTCATCCATTGTCATAGCACCTGTGCCTATATATTGTTGATACTTTATATTAAATTTAGTAGAAACCTTATCTAAAAAATCATGCTTATCATCAAGATCCCTTAATTTTATAAGATTATCATATGTCTTAAAGATACCCTTTTCCTTATTTTCTTCTTCCTTAAATATTTCATAAAGATATTTCTTGTCTGAATATTGTTCTATTTGTCGCCAAATGTCATTAAAAACAGGATGTGTAGGCGGCAAATAATCAAGATTGTTTTCAACAGTTTCTTCAAACTTTAAATGCAAATCATCAAACATAGGATGTACTATATCATTATCATCTTGCTTACTCATAATTTCACCAATTGATTAGAAAATATCATCCTTATGTCCACATCCTTATCATCAATCTCATTTAAATATTTGTATTTAAAAAAATGAATGAAATGAAAACGATGATCAAAAGCAATTTTAACACTATATTGTTTGCTAGGATCCAGGATAACATCAATTACACTATTCTTTGCATCCAAAAAGCTATCCAAATCATTGAATATGAAAACATCATGCCCTTCATTCTTTAAAAACTCTTTGAATTCGCCATAATACAGGTCCCAATCCATATTTGATTGCGGCTTCGCATCCGCCTGATTGACCAATTGCCTTTTCAGGTAGGTGCGCGCTTTCGCGACTGTTTGGCAGTTCGGGATCAAGGTCCGCCATTCGTCCAGTTCGGACTGCAGGCTTTGAATGTGAGTGTTCAAATTGGAAGGATTGTTACAATTTGGGTGTATTGATTCCCATTCGTTCAACTTTTCAAGTAGAAAATCATTATTTTCTTTTAGTTTGTTTATATATTTTGGCATTGTTTCTTCCAAAATCTTATTGGTATCGTTTACTATCTTTGCTTTATTCTTTTTAGCAGACATTTTATCACCATATTTATGTTTGTCTTAATGGTATATAAAATTTTGGAAAAAAAGTTGAAAAGTCAAGGGGTAGGACATTTTTGTCTGCCATCTTTGTTTTATAAAATACGAATTATATAAATTTTCTCTTTTACTCTGACTTTTAAAATAATAATTTTATACCCCCCCTATAAAGAAAGATTAGGAGGGGGGGTCAAAAATAAAAAATATAAAAATTCAGAGAATAAGAGAAATTTTCGGATTGTAACTTCACGACAAAAACAAACACAAAATTTTTAAAAAAGAGATGAGTGACATAATAATGGTGATTAGCCAAAATAATGAAAATAATTTAAAAACAACACAATTCAAAATGAAAGAAGATTACAATATTATGTCACTCAAATGTAGTTAAGTGTTTGCTCGTTACTCTTACAATTTTATAACATAATGTTCGCCATTATGTTACATGATTAATATTATGTTTGTCTTAAGTATATAAATGTTTTGGTAGGACATAAAATATATAAATGATTTTGAACATACTATTATGTATGACTTTTAAATTTATTGACTTATTTGCAGGTATTGGTGGATTTCATCAAGCAATGACTAATTTAGGTGGTGAATGTGTCTTTGCATCAGAGATCGACAAATATGCTGCTTTAACATATGAACAAAATTATGGCATAAAGCCATTTGGTGATATACGAACTATTAAAGCTGAAGATATTCCAAAGCATGATGTGTTATGTGCTGGTTTCCCTTGCCAGGCTTTTAGTTGTGCTGGTAATCAGTTAGGTTTTGATGATGAAACTCGTGGTACTTTGTTTTTTGAGATTGAAAGGATTTTGAAACATCATCATACTAAATATATTATTTTGGAAAATGTTAAGAACCTTATTTCTCATGATCATGGTAAGACATGGAAAGTTATCCAAGAGCATTTGCATAACCTTGGCTATAGATTAACTGAAGACCCAGTAATTTTAAGTCCACATCATTTTGGTACTCCACAATTGCGTGAACGTGTAATTATTTTAGGTATCTATGATCCAATGCATAAAAATGAACCATTACATATAGATGTAAGTGATACAAAAACTAAAAATGATAACAGTATTTATTCTATCTTAAGCTCTAAAGTTGATGAACTGTATAATATATCTGATTATGAGCAAAAAGTTTTAACTATGTGGAACGAATTTTATCAAGGAATTGATATGGATGTTATAGGTTTCCCTATTTGGTTTGAATGGTTTGATCATGAAGTTTCTGATGATACTAAAGATTGGAAAAAAAGAATTATTAATAAGAATCATATATTATATAATAATAATAAAGATTTTATTGACCAATGGATGAAAAAGTGGGATAATTTAGATTGGTGTTTATCTAGTCATAAGAAATTTGAGTGGCAAGCTGGTAATAATATTGATTCCATATGGGAAGGTGTTATTCAATTCAGACCTTCTGGTGTTAGAGTTAAAGCACCTAATTGTTTCCCTGCTTTAGTGGCAATTGTACAGACACCTATCATTGGCAGATATAGGCGTAGACTGACATTAAGAGAAGCTGCACGATTGCAGGATTTTCCTGATGATTTTATCATTTGTGTTCAACAAGGATACAAACAATTTGGTAATGCTGTTAATGTAAAGGTTATTGAATATTGTGCTAAAGAATTATTTAGATATAAAATTTAATTCCATTTTTTCTTTTTATTTATAAATATATTATATATATAATACTTGCTTTTTTTGCGCTTTACGTAAGTTTAAAGAGCGCTGACCGTTCTATTTTTTATTTCTTGTTTTTGTGGTTGTTTTGATGTTGGCGTTTTTGTGGATCTCAATAGCTGTTTTGTTTGAGATCATGTGAATTGTTTGCATGGGTATGTATTTGTTTGTTGATGTATAAATGTTTTTTGGCACTATTATTACTTTATTGGTTAAAAAGTATTACTAGTACAATTGCAAGTGTAAAAATAAAATGCTTTAAATGGCTAAAAAAATAGTAGGACACCTATATGAAATAGCAAATTTATGTCCATTTAGGTCAAAAATAATTTTTACTTCGTTATACACATATATAACGAAGTAAATTTAATACTGAAGACAATGAAAAGTATTACTATAATTATATAAAAAAAGGGGCAGTTTTTGAAGTCATGCCCAGGACTTTATCATAAAATAACATAGGAGGTGATATCAATGATATAATATTATTTATAGCTCCTTGTATTTATATTTTAAGTTTTTTCAAAATCGAAAGCTTTATATATAACGGAGTGCAATATAGTATTGTCAATAAAAGACATAATTCTTGGAGGATCTACACTTCTTTTAAACCTTCGTTTAACCCCCTTTATATGTTTTACGGATCCTCCAGCCCTCATATGCCCATATGTTTTCTATCGGGTTCGACTCCCGTAGTGGGCAAAATCATATGAACAATGTCAGTTATGACGGTTCAAGCTGGCATTGATCACCTTCTATTTTAATTCAGATTACAACTCTTTGATCCCTAGAGTATAAAAAGGGATCTATCACCCTATTTTATATCTTTTTTTAAAAATTTTTTAAACTTTTATATTTTTTTTACTAAAAAATCTGAAAATGGTCCATACCCCTGCGCCGACTCATCAAATTTTTCAAAAAATAGCTACTTAAGGTGACTAACAGGTATACTCCTGCGCTTTTTTAGCGGTAAATTTGTAAAAATTTAGTTAAAAATAGTAAAAATTAGTTAAATTTTAATAAAAAAATGAAAAAATTATAAATAATGTTCAGGATTTGGTCTAAAATCACTTAAACAAAGCATTTTACGAACAAATCCTTCACCTTTATTATATTCTTGGGCATAATAATCAGCAGTTCCATTGAATCCTGCCCATTGTGCCAACTCATTTGTTAGATTTCTTATGTCCATATAGTATTCCATATCTACATGAACTATGCCAAAATATGGTTTATTGAACTCACATACTAATTTATGATCTTTCCCTACGATAATTCGATAGGTTTCTTTCCTAAATGTTAATTTCTTGCGGTCTTCATTGAATGCTTGTTTGTTTTCTTTACGAATCAACATATTATCACCTTTATAAATATATGATAAATTCTTCAGATGCTACTGGATAACGATCATACATCCAAGCTGTACGAGTTATATGCATAGTACCAGATTCATCAATATTCATATCAACATCTTCTGTGATAATTTCATTGATAACATCATCATTATAATCTAAATGATCTGCTTTAATAATTCTTACCATATTATCACCTAAAAAAAAAGAATATTTAGGGTTTGTACCCCAAATATTTGCAGCACGTGTTGTAGAATCCTTTCCAGGTCTTATCAATCAACCAGTCGCTATGTGGACGATCTTCAATCTTGGTCTTGACTTGCCAGGTTTCTGTACGTGATCCATATACTTTTTGGCTACCGCGGACAACCGGATAAGCAACCGCTAGTCTGCCCAAATAGGTTTCATCATAGATCTCTTTGCAACGTTCCTTATGTTCACTAATTGGTATGTCATACCAATGGTTGACACTAAAGACAGTTGTGTCAGTATTGCTGAACCTGTAATCATTCTTATAATGATCCACTAGTTTATGATAACGTTCGCTGTATTGGTCATGCACACGACCTTTTTGCCTGTCTTCCTGTATTTTAACTACAAGCATCCAGGCTTGAGTGAAGTCATCAATCTCTATAGGATCATTGACATATTCTTTGACATAGTTAATGCATTGTTCATAACCAAATAATGGTAGTACGCCGTAATTGTTTGGTCGTACACCACAGCGTGCAGCTATCTGGTTGATTTTTTGTTCGTTGAATTGACCGATGCCATTGATCATGTTTTGCTGATCAAAAGCTTTTCTGTCTAATCCACGATCCGCTTTTTTACTGTAATCTTCTGCTACGTTACTTACACCTTTTAAGGTACTGTAAGTAATCGCAGCTCCTAATAACCATCCTATCATATTATCACCTCTTAATATACTATTTGTCTACATTACTTATAAATGTTTTGGTTTAGTGGCTGAGTCTATCAACCACTTCACCATGTTCTGTACTACAGTAATCGCACATTGCGCAACTACAGGAACAGAACAGACGTTCATCATCCTCTTCAGTCACGCCTTCCACGTATTCTCTGAAGTAGTTACTGCGTGGCAGTTTATCATACATTCCTTGGTTGGATGCGTTAACGACCAGCCATTTGGATATATGATCCCATTTCAGATCATGCCTGGTAGTGTAGATGTAGAACCTACCTGTAGGATCTATATCATTCTCGAGCAGGATTTCAGCTGTACGATCAACTATGTCGCTAAATCTATCCAGCACAGCCTGGGAAGGAATACCGCCTGAATCACAGGCACGTATTCCATTATTGCCTTTCTTAATGAAAGCTGCAATATCTTTAGCGATCTGATCTATAGACAATGTATCGAATTGTTCACGTTGCCTCCAAATACGTTTAATAATACCAGGACCACGTGGACCTGTTTCCATATGACGTGCATAACAGATCTCATGACAGCCACAATCAAATGCGCAACATTCAAGACCTGTTTCAAATGATATGTAGGTCCAACCAGTACCAAGTTTGGTATTACCGATCGGTGTATCAAAGTTGGTTATTGGTTTACGTTCTTCCTCGTATTGTTTACGTATTGCAGATAAACGTTCGCCTCTCCATCTTTGAATAGTTTCAGGACGTAGTCTTCCTGGTTTCTTCAAGGATTTGGTATGCAATAGTTTGTTGACCACACGTTTTTGCTTACGATCAAGTACACCGTTGTCTTTGCAACTGGTCAAGTATTTGATTACGTCAGCAGCTGCGAGCATGCCATCTACCGCATCATTATGAACGATTACTTCAGTTTCTTTGAAATTACGTCCATAGACATATTTCTTTTGGAAGTATGGTTTACCTGCACGGTAGATCTTTTTATCTATCGGGGTTCCATGCTTTACGTATTCACTTCTCCATGCTTTTCTATCTTTAACTTCACTTACCATATTATCACCTCATAATTCTATTTCAATTATATCCTGGAAGCCATTCTCTCCCTGGATCATATCTGTATAAACGTTTTTTATATTCTTTTTACCAAGTAGTAGGTAAGTACCCCACTCATTCATGGTAATTTCACACTCGGCAACATTGCCGTCTTCTTTAAGTATACGTATGATCATATTATCACCTTCTTATTTATTCTACTTTTCTTGGTTTAATAGTACCATCATATAAGTATCGTTCTATTCTTTTTGGATCTCTTTCTTCCCACTTAATACAGTATGTATTGTATCTTACGATCTCGCCGTCAAGACCGCACCATAATCCTATACGATCTTCACATACGTATAAGCAATTAATACATTGTTCATCTTCTTCACACATATTATCACCTCTATCCAAAGTATACTATATATTTATCATTAGGATCATTTAATTCTTCTTCTATATATTCAATTTGTTCTTCAAGGAAGTCATCATGCTGATCATGTAAATATTGAATTAACTCACGTATGACCGCACCTGAATAGAAGTATCGTTTATGATCTTCTATTTCTCCCTCTTTTTCTTTGAAGAATTCAAAGAATGCTGGGTGACAGCAATAATTAAGCATGTCACCTGCGTATGTGTATTGTTCTATAGTTATTCCAAAACTCATATTATCACCTCTATTGTTATTCTAATTGTCCTGGACTCCAGGAATAATTAATATTAATATTGTGTTTGATACGTAACTCGTCTAAAGCGTTTTCTATATCTTCTTGTATTTCTTCTTCATGATCATCATGGTATTGAATCCAATATATTTCGCAATGGCACATGCCATCATAGTCTTTGCTGATGCAGTCTTCATAATGATTGCACCAGTCAAATTCTTCATCGTTTGGTTGTTCTTCATACCATGTGCATGTTAAACATTCAATTGCAGTCATATTATCACCTCTAGTATTGATTTTCGTAGTCTTCAACATTACGTTGCATCGCACGATCATGCGCACGTTCAGCTTGCCACTCGCTGATGTCTGTAGCTAAATATTCCATGGATGCGATAAACTCTTTCCATGTGGATTCACGGTACACACCAGGGATGCATGTCATGAACTCGTCAAGATCGCAATGGTAAATAAGATCTACGTAATCACGTTTTCTGAATTCATGTAGGATCTTTTTGAAATCCTGGCATAATGTATAGTTATCATATGATCTGTCACGTGACAGTTCATCTAATATGATGGCAAACTTTTTGATCTTGCCGTATCTCATATAGTATATTCTTTCATGTCTTTCTGTAAGTTGCATATTATCACCTCGTATTGTTAATGGTTCAACGTTGTTGATTGCTTTTATAAGATCTTTACTGTGTATATACATATTATCACCTCTATATTTCTTTAATGTCTATTCCAATTAATAGATTGCCATCACTACAAAATTCTTTTAAGTGTGGTAGTACAAGGTTATTTAACCAATGTTTTACGTTTTCTTCATCAATTGCGTTAACGCAGACTTTCATATTAACTTCAAATTGTTTCATATTATCACCTCTTTATTGATCTTCATGTAATTCTCCGCCATCAAAACGTGCATTGATCACAGCTTCAGCTTCAATGATGCGTGTACCGTCGCATGCGTCAATTTCTTCTGCTGGGTAGCAGATCAGTTCTGCGCGATAGTCATCATTTTTGTCTGTAACTAATTCTACGATTTTACGACATTGGTCGAAGAACTGTTCATCGGTCTGATCAAGGTTGGTATTGCTCCATGCCCAGCTGACACGACGTTCTTCGTACCATGCGGTAAGGTCGATCCAGTCTAAAGGACCGCACTTTTTGTCGATCTCCATTTCAATGCAGGTTAAGAATTCAAGGAATTCACGTTCAGTCATACTTTCTACCATAGTATCATCTCCTTATATTTCATTAATAATTAAGTAGTTATCAACATCTAATTTATGCAAATCATAATAGCCATTTTTTGCTAATTCCTGTATCATCATTGTAATCATGGTATCGTCATCATATTGATCATTATATTTTTCGTAAATATCTTTATAATCATACCAGAATGAATTTGTAATTGTTTCTTCATTACCCCAATCACAAGCTTCAACAAGATCTTTAAGGTATTGCAAACGATTGGTCAAATTGTTTTCAGGAAAACCAATTTCATGACTTGGATATTGGTCTTCCACTTCATTTATAAAAATTGGGAGCATTTCTTTTGCACTATTTTCATCGAGGTATAATCCTTTAATATTAAAGAACATTGCTCGAAGACATAATACACCATCGCTATTGTTCTTTAAGTATCCGTCAGTTTCTTTAACATATTCTACATAGTCAAGGAATGTTCCTATATTATCAGGAAGATATTGTGCATATTTAATGAACAACTTTGGGTATGGGATATTACAGATGTATGCTCCATCTTTAATTGTAGGATACCAATTGTGGTATTCGTTTACAATTTCTATATCAAATTTACCTTGTCCAACTTCTTTATGCATTTCATCAAGTACAAATCCTATTTCTGCTTTTGTTACATAAGTTGTTATATCCATTTTATCACCTCTATTTGTTAATTGTTTCTAAAGTCTTTACGTCTTCTAATGGTATAGATCCAAGCCAGTTGTTGTTCGCATCGTAACAGATTACGAGTGGGTTTTCAGCTACATCATGATCTACCTCAATATCCCATACGTCTGGGATTCTACAATGGTTGATGATCACATGTCCGCCTTGTACATGTAAGATCTCTTTTGTTTTAAGTTTTTCTAAATCAGTCATATTATCACCTGCCATATATCTTTTTGCTGCTTCTGTAAGTATAGCATCATGGATATCCCCTGCACCATTATTATACAAGAGATCTATCCAATTGTTATACAATACGTCGAGCATAATATCATTTAAATGATCTTTATTATATTCCAATCCTTTTGTACGGTCAAGGATCCCTCTTTCTTCCCAAATTTTGATGGAATTATTTGTAAGAATTCCAGCAATAATCTCTTCAGCTATTTTCTTTACGTTAATGTTTTTTACTTTATCTTCCATAGTATCAACTCCATTATGTTTTTTAATTTTTGGTAGAATGTATTCATACGCATCGATGATGTTGTCCGCATCAAGGTCTGCGTATTGTATGTTATGATCTTGGCATAACTTTCTGAACAGGTCATACACGAATCCTTGTACTTCCTCGTCGATTGATTCGCCGGATGCCAAACAGCCGTGCAAGCGATTGATCATCTGTTCGCATTGCTGGTCTTCAGGTAGATTGAGGATATTGATCACGTATTCGATCATGTCGTACACCTCTTCAAGGTCATCCCAGTCAAAGGTTACGCATCCAGCCATACGTTCTTCCAATGCCTTGGCAATGTCTTCATTGTCACCAAGATGCATTACGTATGGTATTTCACGTTCAACAGCTCCATGGTCATATGCACGAATGTACGCATGTGCGCCAGGTGCATCTTTGTCTTTAGTTGCTTTTATGATATTCATAGTATCACCTTCTTTAGTTAATGCGTGTCCAGGGCAAATGTCTACACAGCGTGTGCAGTCTTTGCATTGTTCGTCGTCTTCAAAACATAGTCCTCCATGTCTGATTGCGTCGAGTTTTATTCTACAGTCTTCAATGGTCATGCAACATAAGCAGCCAAGGCATTCTGATGGTTCAAAGTTTACGTATTTCATATTAATCACCTCTTAATATAATATTAATGGTAGCTTATATATAAAGCTACCTATTCGCCCCAGGACCAGGAGAGTTTAAGACTATTTTTTTTCGCCCAGTACCTGATGACATCGAGTTGTTCGTCAGTCGGTTTGCTGTCATGTACGCCGTATGCTTGAGTGACGTATCCGTCTTTCACTTCTATGGTAACTAAAGGTTTTTCTAATTCCTCATTGTCACGTAAGAAGCAGATCAATGTCTTACCTTCAATCACACGTGGAATGTAGATACGTACACAATGTTTCAATTCATCAGCTTCATTTTCAATGTCTGAGCTGTGAGTTGGTACGACAATGCTGTACTTTCTGTATTTATGTTCCAAGTGTCTGAAGCGATCACATTGATCTTTGAAGTTGTTTTCATCAAACTCTTCTTTACGTACTCTGTATTCACGTTTAATGATATGGAATGTGGTCATGAAGTTACGTGGATATTTGTCCATTTTAGCCATGGATCCATTCTTTAGATTCTTCTCCATGTTAAGGTAATCCTTGTAATGGTTACCGGATCCAAAGAGGTTGTCCATCTCAAGACCTTCAACGTTGTACATTCTTAAGCAGAATGCCAAGAATGCGTCTACATCAAGGTTGTATTCTGTGATGCAGTCTAGGATACGATCTACTTTGTATCGTGATCCATCATTATTGGCGAAGTCAAAGATATTGTATGTATTGTTTTCTGGGTGTTCACGATCATATCCTCTATCATATGTACGACGTGTTGCGCTGAAGTATTCTCTGTACTGTGGAGTATTACTTTTTTCGCATAATGTCTGTATGAGGTCAATGTTTACACCTTTTTGATCCATACTGTATAGTGTACTGATCATATCAGTAGTGATGTCACCCATACGTTGTATGTATTTTCTGTATGGTTTACTGAAGTCACTTGGTACGATGCTCATGTATTCATGAATGTATCTGTAGTAGTATGACCAGGAGTTTGTTTTTTCATTCTGCTCAATACGTTTTTCAATATCAGTGATGTTGACACCCAAGCTGACCCATGATTCATATCTTTGTGCCTTGTAATGTCCAATGCCTTGTACGAATCTTACAGCTGAACTGTATCTTTTGTTGTCCACATGGTGCTTACTGAATAAGATCACCTTTGCGAACTTCGGATCATCACAGTACATGCAGCAGTTAGTGAACCAACCGGTAATGTTTTTAACTTTAACCGGGGTGATCTTTGTACCAGTTGTTTTGTAGTGGTTAACTCTTTCAAACCAGCCGGTAGTCAGATCCATTCTGTACTCCTTGTCTTCATCTGTGTGTGGCTTGTCAAGGTAAAGATATTTACCCTCTTTTCTTATGCGTATTGCTAATGTAGTTTCTTTGTATATTGGATCTCCAAATACGATCATATTATCACCTCTTTAATAATTTGCAGGGGAGGTACTATAAGTAGTACACCCCAGATTGATTTACGTACGGTTCTTGCATGGTACGAATGTTCATGGCTTTACGCCACATGTCAGTGCAGGTCCAATCAGCTGCACGACCAGTGGTTGTAATACCCATGATCTTTTCACCTGTATGACTGTTACGTGTTTGGATCAAGACCCAAACTTTACGACTGCGCTGGCTGTACTTCTCTTTGTACTCGTGGAATTTGTCCAACTCTTGCTGGATTTCTTCAGCTGTTGGGTACGCGTCTTCCACGTAACGATCAGTATCTTCTATGCGTTCAAGGTACTCATGGTATTCAGGGTGCGCATCTCTCCACGCATCCTTCTCACCAGGGATTGTTTCATCTAATTCCCATACGTCGTACCCTTCTTCGCATTCGTTACAGCCGAAAGGATATCCGCCATTAAGACGGAAATCTTCTTCTTCTACAGGTTTACCACATTCAGGACATACTAACATATTATCACCTCATTGAGTTCTTTCTGTTCTTACGGGTTCATCATTTTCAATGATATGTACCCATGGCACAGTAATTCTTATGTCATCTATATGCTCTTCCATGTATGCAATATGATCTTCATCAGTGTCAATACGTGTGATTTCAGATCCACTGCAATGGTCATATATTACTATTTCATTGTTGTCTTTGTCGTAGCCAACTTCTATTTCAATCCATTCCATGTTATCACCTCTTGTTTTTTACCAGGATATTGTTATGTAAAAGTTATCAGACACTTGATCTAAAGCATTTTGATACATTTTTATAATTCCCGGTATGTCTTCTTTTATGTATGAATATGTATCTTTTCCATCTTTGTTCCAATATTCTAAAAAGGATTTTAAATTGTTTTGTAAATATTCTTTACCGTTTTTCTCAAAAGCATATTCTTTGCATGATTCAAATGACTCATCATGATGCACCTGTATAAGATCCATCAATATTGCATCGTCAATGATGCTTAATGGTATGAGATGAGCTATATTGTCATCTCTAATTTCAACATGTGGGTATATGCTTAATTTTTTGTTTATGATCTCTTTTACCATATTATCACCTCTAATATAAGTAGTTTTCAATTTCTTCCCAAATTTCTGACCACTCCATGTGTGGGAACTCGTTCTCGGCGATGCTTCTGCATGCGTCACGGAACGCAGTACCCATCACATTTGGATCATCAATGTGTTCACATTCTCTCCAGATGTAGTAAGCCACATCTTGTACGTTGTTTTTGTCCATATTATCTAATTCATGTTCGTTCATATTATCACCTCAACATTCATCTAATACTTTTTTAACATTTTCATGTGTAGCTGGTAGATCCATACGTTTTAAATTGCGAAGGATGTTGTTGACATAACATTCATGGCGTTCATTGCTGTTACAGTCTTCACCTGTGTGGGTACTGCATCCCCAACAACCGAGGAACATTTCAATACAGTCACCATCACTATATGGATCTTCACAAATTACTTCTTCAATGATGTTACGTGCATCATTAGAGTAAAAGATATCAGTAATTCTATTACTTAATGTGTTGCCGTATACATCAATGACATATTCTTGTATTGCCTTTTGGATATCTGCAGATTCAAATTCTTCTGCAGACATGCCAGCGAATTTTGCTTCGTATATTTCTTTTGCTAATAATTTCATGTTATCACCTCTATTTTATAATTTTGAATTCATCTTCGCCAGGGATTAATGATAATCCGGATCCATTATCCCATGATACATGTATGTTCCCTGCATCGTCTACGTGGGTGATGATCCCACGAGTTCCTGCAGGAGGAGCTTGCGGATCATCCATACGTATGAGCTGTACTTTTGCACCTTCAGGATAGAAGTCACGTAATTGACGTACTTGTTGTTTGGTTAAGATCTTCATATTATCACCTACCAGCATATTTCATCACATGGTTGAATATCAGTATTAGGTCTGAATGTATAACCTAATTTTTTAAAATGCTTTTTAGCTTCTAATTCAACCATTGTTTTTTTAGTGTCACTGGCATGTGTAAAGACATAGGTACTTCTCCAACCTTGATCACATGCCCATTTGATTTTTTTATTGATTCTATCAATTTCTTTTTTTAATTCTTTGTCAAAACCATTTTTATTACTTAATTTTCTTGCTTCGTCTGCATTCATATTATCACCTCAATATTCATCTGGTTCGTCTTCGTATCCGCATCTGTCTTCCAGGGAAACGTAATGTATGCAGTCAATGCATAAACATTCTTTGATCTCCTCGGTAGTTGCGTTTACTTTTATACAATGTTTTGAATTGTCTTCCATGTTATCACCTCTATTGATCAGTTATATCAACAAAATCTCTATTTTCTTTGTCAAGTTTGTGTCCACAGTACGGACAATATTCAATATTAGAAATATGATGAGTACTGTCCATATCACTATGGTATACAACGTTTTTACATTCTTTACATTGGGTTACAAATAATTGTTTAATGCATATTACTTTCATGCTATCATCTCATATTTATTTTTCGCATATATCTCCATCGTCATATACTCTGTAAGTATATACGTCACCGCCATGTATTACAATAAATTGATGGTAATCACAGCATGAAGATGTTTCAAGTATGCGATCATATCCTACGTTTGCTTTTAATGTTTTTATTGCTTCTTCTTTGTTCATAGTATCACCTCATATATAATGTTGAGAGGATATTTAATCCTCCCAGTTGAATCCTGCATTTGACCAGTAGACAGATTTAACACGTACGTCCTTGACATCGTGAATGGTCACATACTCTGGTTGATCATCAGGATATTGTTGGCAGGTGAAGGTAATGTTGGTCTTACCGTTCCTGCGAGTCATATGCATTTCTCTGATATCATTCATGAATGTATCATCAGCCATGACATTGTTATGACGACCTCCATGTAGGAAGATACCATCATGTTCTTTAACCACCTGGGTCAAATTCATTGGTTTTCTTTCTTTTATAAGATACATGGCATCAGTATTTCCATGTATGATCTGTTGTGCTGGTACATGCATGCATTTGCGTACATTATGCACGGTAACGTGTGTTCCGCGTGATGCATTTGGATGCCTGCACACGAATTCAACGTGGATGCCGTCATCATGATGCATGATGTGCATAGCACGTACGTTGTTCATGGTGGTATTGTTTGCCACTACCACATGGTTTTCATATTCGTCAAAGAATATGCTATTTTGATTGAGATCTATATTCATACTATCACCTCTTTCTTCTAAATATTCACAGTCACCTGGGTTGTTGCAGATGCTGCTCATTCTACTGTCGTGTGTACATTCCATACCATTTGCGTATTTACATACCATATTAATCACCTCGTATTATTTAAAAGTTAGTATTTTGATAAGGCAGATACTGAACTGCCAGTATATTTAATATACCAAATTAATTCTCCAACTGTCACGATCTACACGTAGACCTTTTTCATTAGCCCATTCGCGAATGAAATCTTTTTCACGATCATTACAATGTCTATGATCTCTGCCAGCTTGACATTGTCTGACGTATCCATCTCTTACTTCGATAGTAATGAATGGTGTATCAGGATCAGATCTTCTTCTCATGAAGACAATGGCTGTTCTACCATTTTCAACATAACGTAAGAATGATCTTGCTGCACAGTGATGTAAGACATCACTTTCATGACGAATGTCTTCTGGTCCACGTGGTATACGAATGCAGTAATCACCTGATTCATATTCCAATACAGCTTGTTCCGCCAATTGTTCTGCATCAGGATTATAATGATCCAATTCTCGTTCCCTGGTTCTACGTCTTACTTGACGCATATAGTGAGTCCAAAAGTTGTTTGGAAATTTCCACATTTTACTGACTTTTCTGTTTTTATCTTGGTATTCTTGATCCAAATACCTTGGATATTTTGCCAAGAATTCATCTATATTAATGTATTCTACATCAACAACCCATTGTATATACCCCATAAATCTGGATACTGGCAATTTGTATTGTTTTATGATGTTGATCAATGTAGTCATAGATTCAGTATCATATAGATGTTCTTTTTTGTTTCCGTCATGGAATGTATCGAACATACCTGCATTATCTTTTACAGTATTGTCAGCAAATATTTGGTTGATAATATCTTTATCTTCTTGATCTGTGAAGGATTTATACATATTACCAATGCTGTTGATTTGTGCTGGTTCCCATGATTCATTTACATGATGCATGAAAGTACGTATTGGGTTAGAAAGATCACGTGGTTGGATCTCTAATTGTACTCCATATTCAAAGTTACCCCAACCTGTGTGATGGTTGTTGTGTACATTAATTCCTAATGCAGCCCAACCTTCTAGGTTTTTGATACGATCATCTTGGAACAGTGCCATTAATTGAGTGATGCTACCACGTGGTTTGATTTCAAGGGCTTTTTTGAACATGACTTCAAATTTGAAGTCTTCTGTTTCAAGTTTTGCCTGGAACCAGCTGGATTTTCCACGGCTATCTTGATTGTAACGTTCTTGTGTTGCCTTTTTCCAGCAGTAGAATTCACCATTACTGATATCGTATCTGTATTCATATGGGCTATTTCTTTTGTGGAATACAAAGAAACGTCCTTGTTGATCAACAGTTATAGTTTTTGCTTTGTTTTCACGCCAGATGACTGGCATTTTTATCACCTCTATTAGTAGTTTGGATCCATTCTGTATCTCCAGTAATCAGCTTCAGAGCTGAATGCTCCTCCGCCTGGACCTTCATCGATAAGATCAATACCATCAAAATTTTCATTTTCATTTAGTATTTGTTGGAATATTTTCCATTCTTCGTCATTTAATGATGCATGACATTCTACAAAGTCATGAATGTCTTCAATAGTTTTAATTGTTGGTTCACAACCATCATCATCATGATAATCATTGCATGATAATTCTTCAGTTATTGCATCAACAATATCATCGAAATCTGTTATTTTTGTATCAAATAGTTCCATTTTTATCACTTTATCACCTACGTTTACACCTGTAATAAATTCAATATCAAAGAAATCTTTATGGTTTTTCATAATATGTTCTGCTATGCTTCCACAAGTACCTTGACAATAGTCTTTTTCTCTTGTAGGGTCTTCTTCTGCTTTGTTTACTATTTCTTGTAACTCTGCTTTTGTAAACTTTTTATTAGAAAAAATAACTTCCCAATCTACACCATCATAACCATGATCTACAAAAATTCTGTATTGGTACACCATTGTATCACCTTTATAATTATTTTCTACCATACCAACCTTGATATTCATCGGTAAAGATGTATAAACATTTACTTAAGTGCATATCAACAATTCTTTCTTGTAAATTATCTCCATTCCATGATGGAGTATAATTTTTTCTAATTCCTGTAATATCGAGGTTGTATTTCTCTGCAAATTCTTTTAATGTTTCTATTGGTATCTCTTCATGTCCATAGAATCCACTTACATAGTAGGTTATGGATTTACTAATTTCTCCAAATTCCATCCATACTTGTGCATTATGAATACCTTTTTTGTCTAAAAAATCTCCCATTTCTTTTTCTTTCTTTTCTTTTAATTCATGTATTTGTCTGAATTGTTCTTTCATTGTATCACCTTTTAATGATCATATAATATTATTTTATTTTTTGGAATAAATTCACAACCTGGTACTAAATCGATTGGTCCATCAGCTGGGCAATTAGTATCATCATGTATGCAATTTTCACATTCATCTTTAAATGGTTTTGTGTCTAATATCACTTGGTTTGTTTCAGTATCAATATATATTGCATGTATTGGAATTAAGCAGTCATCATGTTGAATTACAATTTCTCTATTTATATTTACCCTTTCTAATGCTTGTTGTATGTTAAAAATTTGCATGTTCATCACCTATAATATAAAATTATAGAGGGAGATTATCCCTCTATTCTGCTTTAGCAATTGCTACTGATTTTCTCCAGTTATCGCTATTGCATCTGTGGTCTAAGAAGTTGATTTTGAACCATCTTCCTACTTCTTCAATATGACTGAAGGTCCAATAATCACGTTTTTGTTCATTGAAGATTCTACGTGCTTCAGTAACATCAGCAGCAAATCCTTCAAGGATTCTTTCAACACCTTCAGGAACTTCTGGTTCTTCAACAGGTGCAGGTTCTTCAGTAGGAGCAGGAGTATCTTCCTCATTGAGCTTGAGGAAGCAGTACCTACCAGGTACTACTCCTACAACAGTAGCGTATTTACCATTTCTCATAGCTTCATCAGCATATGCATCTTGGTTCTTGACTACTGGAGCTCCAATTGCTTGGAGTTCTCCCACTTTGCTGTCGCTTTGTGGTAGAATTCCAATTGCTCTTGGTTCATCTTCTACGGTGTGAGCCAAGATGGATCTGACTACCCTTCCATCTCTGCGTTGTGGTGGGTATAATTTGACAGTATCGCCAATTTGTGGACTGTCGTGGTCAACTGTCCACATTTCTTGATGGCTAAGACCAACAACTGATATGGTTGCATCAGCCCATGGTATTCTACCATCTACCAAGTAGTCTTCTACATTTGCCTGTTCTGTATAGGTGACAGGTGCAGGAGTTTCAACTACCGGTTGGGCAACAGGTTCCGCTGGAGCTACTGTTGGAGTAGGAGCAACTACTACAACCGGTTCGGTAACTGCTTCGGCATCCGCTTCAGTAACTGTGATACCAACTGGTGCAACAACTACTTGTGGAGTAGATGCTGGAATGTTTTCAGCACCACGTAAGTAGTTGAGTATGTAGTCAACTTGTTGAAGACTTGCATTTGCAAGAAGTTCAGTGACTTCATTTATTTTGGCAATACGTTCTTCATCATCCAATTGCCTAATGGCTTCTTGGAATTGAGCTATTTGTGCATTTAATGCAGCTTGTTGCTCCATCAATGCGTTTAAACCGTTCATTAATTCTTCACGAGTCATATTCTCACCTTCTTTAGTTTATTTAAAAGTTTGATTTTTTAGGGAGGTGGTTCTCCTCCTATCTTCTAGTCAATTTATCTATCAATCTACCGAATAAGGTTTTATGTTCTTCTTCGGTGATATCAAGATTTGTTTCTTGATCTTCAGGTATAATACCTATATTTCTTTTGTGATAGGTATCATTATCCTGAATGAGTTCAAATATGAGTGGATTGTCTGTGATGTCATCATCACTTCCAATCTCATCTATTTGTTGCTCAATGAGTTGTACCAATCCATCACCATTGTCTACTTCAATGGTTGTAGCTTCTGGTGTTTCAATTTCACCATTGCTTATTTGGTCAAAGAGTGCAACAATTTCAGGATTTAATTCAATGAATAAATCTTCCATCTCTTCATAAGAGATTGGTGTATCTCTTATAACCATTGGAAGATTTGGCACTTCATCACATACCATACTAAAATCTGATAATGATTTGCAACGATGTACCACTTCAAGGAATTGTTGCCTATTCAATACTGGAGCTTCTTCAATTGCATCTTTGACTTTATCGGTGTCATCAGTTTGCAATGCCATTGCTAATTGAAGAACCATATCATCATACGGTTCATCAATGGCACCTGCAACACCTCCATTTGCAAGGAATACTCCTAATCCAATTCTACGACAGTTTTCTTCAGCTACAAAAATTTGTACGTTTTCCATGTTTTCACCTTCTTTTTAGTTTATTTAAAAGTTTGATTTTTTAAGGAGCTGGTTCTGCTCCATTGTTGTTCAACATCTTATGTACTTCAATTGCATAAAGTAAATCTTGCAATTTTGCCATATTACATGAGTAATATATAAATCCATGTGGCAGTGATGGGTCATTATGTTGGAGAGTTCTCCAAACACCATCTTCTTCTCTGCCTTCAAGGTCAATGATTTTCTCTGCTTCTTCTTCAATGATTTGTTTAATTTTTTCGTCATTGAATGTGCTTGCACCATAAAGTGCTTCTATAACTGGTTTAATTATTTCCATTTTAGTTACCATGCTATCACCTTTATGCTAAACTTACTGGCATTGTTATGATAAATGCCACAATAAATAATACAATCATTAAAATTGAGCCAACTATAATCATACAATTGGTAATTTTTGCTTCTCTTGCTGGATATAATGTTTTTGGCATTATTCCACCTCTAAAGCATCTAATAATTTGTTAACTTCTTCTCGTACATGTTTTGTACTTGTAAAGCTAGCAAATTGATACCATGCCCCAGCCAAAGCTGTGAGCAATGGTTCTGTTTGTTGTCTACTACTGATTTCTTTTGCAACATTGATTGCTTCTGTGTAATTATCTGGTTTACTCATTTTAATCACCTTAATATCCATAACTTTTGTCAATTTTTATGCCTAATTTTTCCCAATTAGACACTCTTTCATGATCACGAGAACGAGTCCAAACTGTTTCACTATTTTTAAGATAAACAGTTTGACTCATTGCATAATCATCTTCAATATCATAAAAGATGTCAATATGATCAACTTCTGTTTTCATATTGATTATAATAGGGTCACTCACTTTTTCTTTGTGATATCCTTTTGCAAAGTTGTATGTATGAGTTACTGTTTGAAAAACAGATAATTCACCTTTTTCTTGCATTTCTTTTTCTTCATCTGTCATAATATATCTATTGTCCTCAAAAGTGCCTTTTAATTCAATACCATATGTTTCTATTTTGAAAGCCATCATAATCACCTTAATAATCATCTAATGTTGATTGATATGGGTAACACCCAATATCAATCATTAATTCAGCCCATTTAAAGGCTAGTTCAACATTCTCAAATGGTGTGTGTTCTATTCCTAACACTTTACCATTTTTCATTACTTTTACCTGTTTTTTAAGACTATCTGCCTCACAGGCAATTTGTAGTGTAAATCCCTTATATTTCATATCCTTCTCCTTTGAGGAAAGCAATTACTGCTTTCTTATTGTCTTTTGCATCAATCATAGCTTTGAAATAACCATGATTTAATGGTACTACACAATCATTATGTACTTTAAATGCTTGTGTAAATACATTATCAATGAATTCAAGGATAATGTTTTCTTTACCATTCATGATTACTTCTTCGGTGATGGATACATTTATACCATCACTCCATACTGAAGTGACTCTTGATCCTTTTGGTTTATTAGTCACTTTTCTATGTTGAATCAAATGATTGATTTCATTTAATTCAACTTTATTATATACTTTACTTGTCATATAAATCACCTAATAAAAAAGTAAAAGAAAAGAGTTAGAATTGATGGGTTTCGATTGCTTTTTTGAAAGCACCTAATCCCATCTTTTTACCTCTTAATTCTTCTACCTCTTTAGCTGCATCTTCTAACACCTTTTTAGCAGCTAAGTATTGACCAGCATCATTACGTGCTTTGATATCAGCACATGCTGTAAAGACTCTTTGTCTTTCTTTTACTGCTTCCTCAATGGAAGGATCTGAGAAAGACTGGTGAGTCTTTGCCAATTTGAGGAGTCTGTTATCCTCAATAGCCTTTTGCTCTTTAGGAGCATTGGCTTTTACCTCTCTAATGAAGAGGTTAGCACCTTTCTTGTTTGTAGCTTTGCCAGTTGCTCTTAAGAATCTAATGCCCTGATTACTGAGCTTTAGAGTTCTTAAGTGTCTTAACCAAGCACATGCTTGTTCAGGTTTATCGAAACCTGATTGGTTGATTCTGCTAATGTGGTCTGGGTCTACACCACCATCTAATAAATCATCTACATCAGGAGTTGCAAGTTCCCCATATTTGAAGTGAAGAACAACTGGTGTTCTTACCTCTTTGGTAGGTACTGGGGTGGAGATAATCTCCCTTTCAGAGAGGATGTAACCATCCTTTTGGAGATCCTCCATAGCGGTTCTACCTAACTTTTTTTGTGCTTTTTCGGATACGTTAACCATATAGATCAACTCCCTCAAATTATTTTACAACTACCTATATAATAGTATAGTTGAACTACTGATTAGAGTGTGTAAGTGACACTTATTCAACTATCATGATACATAAGACATTCTCTGAATGACAGTAAGCAATCTGTCAGTATAAAGGAGAATGAATGATTACACATATGTGTAATAAAAACTCTATATGGGAGTTGAACCCATACTAAACCACCGGGAGAGTAAGACAATAAATTTTTTTACAGTTAGGCACCGGGCATGACTCCTAATGAAAGCACCCCAACCAGCTCTCTTTCCCAAGGAGAGCAATACATAATTGACGCAGCAAGCTATAGGGGGTAACCACCCCCTTAAAAATCCATATATGAATAGTCAACATTGGCTATTTCACCATGGACATAGATGTCTTCTTCATGGACATCATCAGTATATATGTCACCATATTCCATAATTATTGCCTCCTATTGTTTTCGATCATCTGTCTATTACTATCAAGGATATGCTTGATAGTTGCTTGTTGATTAGCACTAATCTTTTTAGACTGTGCTAATTGTTTTTTTACATATTTAATTATTTCATCATACATAATATCCTTATAGGGGAATTGCACCCCTATTATACCATCTAGGAAGGATTATATTTTTTCTTCGGTTTGTCTTATAAGGATTGCTAATCCTTCGCAACCCTTTTCATCATGCATTGCTGCATGTTTGTTGTAGAGGTTAATTAAGTTTTTCATAACCTCTTTATAGTCTACTTCTTCTTCCATAGGAAGGAGTTCAGGTACATCAATTGTACCTTTAATCCAAGCAATTTTGCCATTAGATCTTATCACAACCCAATTGTATCTATGGAAGATATCAATTAGTTCATCATTGTTTGGTATACCATCTACAATGTCAGCATCATATCTTGTGTGTATGATAGAACCAACCTTTAAATCACTATCATTGTATGCAACGATGTGATTTGGGAAGTCATATTCCCTTACAAGTTCAACAGTCGCACCTGCAGGAGCAGGACCAGCATTGTATTGTAAACCAACTAATTTGGTTACAATTTCTTTTGGTAATTTCATAGTTTCACCTTCTTCTTCTTTCCATTCTAATTTTTCTCCACATTGGGTACAAAATTTATGTTCTTCTTTTACTTCATTACCACATTCACAATAGAAATGGTATTCATAACTGATTGGTTTTCCACGTACTTGGTCTTTGACTGATTCTGACATTCTTACTTTACTCATTTTAATATCTCCTAATCAATTGTTAGATGTATAGTGAATGGTGTGATGTTTATTTTGAGAGATAAGCACTCCCAATAATAATAAACATCAAAAGCAATCCCAAGTGTTTTTGTCAAAAATAGTTTTAAAAAAGTGTCCTACAAATATGATTCAAAAAAAAATAGTTATGTCCTACACATATCCCCCAACAAAAACCAATCCTCCAACTCCCCATTCGACCAAACGCACGACTCCGTAATCGCCGGCTTAACTAGTTTCCGCGACAGCGAACAGATCACCTGTTCAGTTCGGCTTTTAAGGAAATCGCCAGGCACTTTGTACCCATTTATTGGAAAACCGCTATGGCGACCATAAATGTCACCATCATTTTTGACTCTAACGCACAATAAGGCGTCTAATCCGAATTTAAAGTATTCTGTATCAATCAAATTTTCGTTCATACGCCGAACAAGCACGTTTCTGACTCCAAAATATTTCACAGCATCTGTAATTTCTTTCCATGTCCTACAGACAACATAAGGAAACTCACCAACATTGCCAACGCGGCCACAAAAAGACAAACGATTAGCCAACTGATCGCGCGAACAGCTAAACAGCCCTACGCCTGCACAATCGATCACCGCCCCAAAACTGTCCTGCAAGAACCAGCCTTCATCACACTCCACCCACTCAACATATTTGGGAAAAGGGGTCACAACAACAGGAAAACTGGTGCCGGTGACAAAATTAGAGATTTTTGGCTTCCAAATAATAGGCAAACCAGGTGTCAATACGACATTAATGGTAACCATATACTTATGATAGTAAAAAATCTGCATTAAAATGCTAAAAATGGCATCATCGCCTTGTAACATATAAGCATCTAATGCGCTTTGCAAATCAAAGTTCATTTTTTCAATATATTTGTCACAAGCATACAAAAATTTAGTAAAATCCAAATTTAATGTAAAAATCTTCTCCATTCTTTCTTTTGCCCATTTTGGAAAGGATAAATTATCAATACATTGCAATAATGATATTTTTTCTTTACTTTCATCGGTATCAAAGTATGTAATTTGGTCTTTTATGTCCTTAAACAAAAAAGCGATGAAAGCTGTGTATAAAGAAGCTGAATATTCCCAATTTTCTTCAATAATATTGTCTAACACCTTATTAAGTCTGTTAAATATGTGATTAGCCGTTTGATTACTTATCGATCCGCCTATCCGCCTGCGTTTTCCGCCATAATTACTATAAAAACCCCCACCAAAATGATAATCATGCCAATCACGTTGAACATAAGGCTTATTAAATATTTTAGACCATTTTTGGGGGTTAAATTTTGGAGGACGAGCCATTTTCATCATTCCTTACGATTATTTAGCTGTTTAATATAACTTTCAATTGTACGAACATTTAAACATAAAATTTTAGCAATTTCAGCATTGCTGCATCCATTTGCAAGTAATTTTTTTGTTTGTAACACACGATTATCCCTATTTTGAGTTCTAATGTCATCTTCGCGTCCAGCATTGCTTTCGCTCAAATGGCGTTGTAATTTGCTTCTTGTAATGCCAGTAATTTCAGAAATAACACGAAGACTGTACCCCATTTTCCATAATCGTTCAATATTTTCCCATAATGTTCCATCCATATGTATAAAATCCTTTTTTGCATTTTCTACTCTTATATTATAAGCTTCCATAAAATTCACCATGTATAATTTGGATTCTAAACTATAAAATTGTAGGACATGGAAAAAAATTGAACTATATATAATTACAACATCAAAAATAGTTATGTTTATAAGCATTAGATGATTTTGTGATAAATATGCCAGATGACCAAACGATTACAGTAACAGGTAAACCATCAA
>JAEEGK010007196.1_pt1 | contig 26539 bp, 19 predicted proteins | sample 8958771 | NCBI WGS metagenome assembly JAEEGK01 (sample SAMN16246547, study PRJNA631951) | gut metagenome | biome: gut microbiome; feature: rumen; material: SC-attached | host: Bos | place: Iran: Karaj | collected 2018-10 | reverse complement strand
CCCAATCCCCAATCCCCAATCCCCAAAAAAAATTTAGAAAAAATAGAATAATATTTTTTGAACATACAAAAAAGTAAATATATAAATTTTTAAAACAATAATTTTATCTGAAAAAAAAATATATTAATAAATAAAAAAAAACATATTTAAAAAAAAGATGATGTTAAAAAACAATCCTCAAATTTTAAACTCAAACAATTCATCAGGAATAACATTAGACAATTCAAATTATTTGCATCGAAAAAATTTACCAAAATTATCAAATAAATCAACATTAAAATATTTAAACTCATCAATATTTGAATCTCGGACAATGACAAATTCAAATTATACAGATACATCTCCAAAAAAAACTGATATTTACATAACAGAAATACAAGAGAAGAAAAAGAAAGATTATAAAATGGAAGAAGTATTTGATTTTAAACCAACATTAACAGGAAGAATTTTACCTTCAATAAAGAAAAAACCACCAACAATGATTTTTTGTTGTAATGAAAAATATGAAGCTAATAATTTATCAAAATTATATTGTACTTATTGGGTAAATCCTAAAAATAAAAAAAAAGAAATTCCAAAGAAAAAAAATGATAATAATATTGAAGTTTCAAAAAAAGTGAGAAGTACTAATGATTATATTGAAAAAACAAATGGAATTATTTTAGCTAGATATAATTATAAAATTAAAAAAGAAGCTGTTGAAAGAATTGAAAATAATGTTAAAAATGAAATTAAAATTTTAAATAATACAATGCAAGAAATGAAAAGATGTAAAGATGATTTAGAAAATAATTTTACTAAAACTTATAATGAAGGATTAACTAAATTATATACTCAAATTGTTGATGAAAGAAATAAAAGTGATGAATTAATTTTTAATATTGGAAAACTGAATAAAGAAATAAATAAATTACATTTTCAAATTTTAAAAGTAGAAGGAATTAAAAAAGGAATTGAAAAATGGATTATTTTTCAAATTCAAATGGATAAAAAGATAATTCCAGTTAATTTAAAAGAGTTTTTAAAAAAAGAATATAATAATGGATTAATTTTTTCTTCTGTTGATTTATTTATGGATTGGTTTGAACATATGGAATTAAAAAATATTTTTTTTATAAATAAATATAATGAGAAACAAAAAGAAATAGATGATGTAAAAAGACAATTTTTAAAAGTAAAAAAAGAAGAAGATGATGATTCAAATCTGTTAGATAATATAATAAAAGAAAAAGAAAGAGAATATGAAAAATTAAAATTTAAAAATGATAAATTAAAAAAAGAAAAAAAGGAAATTACTTCTTATGATTTAATCAAAAAAACTCATACTAAAAATATAAGAATTGATTTAGAAGGAAATAATTTAGAAGAAACAATAAATTCAAAAATAAAAAAAATATATGATAAAATAAATCAATTAATAGGAAAAGAAATAGATAATGAAGAAATAGTTTTAGAGATATTAAGAATTAATCAAAAAGAAGAAAAAATATTAAAAATGATAACAAGTATAGAAATAGCTTTAAATTATTTAATAAATAAACATTCTGAATATAAATCAAATCCAAAAAGTTATAATATATTAAGAGAAATGAAATATAAAATTGAATTTGAAAGAAAAAATAATATTGCAAGTATAGTAAAATTAAAAGAAGAAAAAAAAATAGAAGAATTAAAAGAAAAAATTAATAAAAGAAATAAAAAATTTTCATATGTTCCTATTAGAAAAGTAAACAATTATCCATTCTTTTTATATAATAAACCAAAAATTTCTTATAGTAAAGATAATATTCATCAAGAAGATGAATTAAATTTATCTGATTTTTTATATGATACTAAATAAAATCATTAAAATTAAATTAATACAATAATGACTCATAAAATATTAAACTTTTTTTTTAAATTTTTAAAGGATATTGCAAATAATTTTCTTCTATTAAAATTTGATGATAAATGGGATTATAATTTTCCTTTTGAAAATCCAAAGAATAAAAATCTAAATTTTTTTCATCATCTTTTTTTTCTTCTTTTCTTTCATAATAAATACATTCAACATTTCCATTATGAGTACTATTAATAACAATATCTTTTCTTTGGCAAATATTATAAAAATATTCAATATCAATTAAATCATTTTCAGAAACTTTCCAAATTTCTCCTTTAGCTTTATTTCCTTTTCCAAAATATCCCATTCCACTTTTATCAACAATAATTTCAATTCCATTTCCAAAACCTTCGTCAACAAAATTATTATCTCTCATAAATTTTTTGTTCCAATAAAATCCTTTTTTCAAAACACTGCCAACGAAAAGAAGATAATGTTTTTCATCATTATTTCCTTGAAAAAAATAATTAAAAAAATTATAGACTTTATCTTTTAAAGTTTCTTTAATATAAAAATCATCATATTTAACTTTAGAATATTCTTCACTGAATCTTTTCTCCCATTCATCAGTAAGCATATAAATATTAGGATATTCTTCAGTTTTTACTTTTAATTTTCCATTTCCATTTTTTAATTCATCCATATTTAAAAACCATCTATAACAAGAAGCACCAGTACATTGTAAAAAAGGAGAAATTTCAATTAAAATGATTTTACCATCAATATAACCGAAATCAATTATATAATCAGAATATTTAATTCTTTCTTTAATATTTTTTAACCAAAATTCATTTATTAATTTTTCAATAATTTCTCTTTGATCAATAATATGTTGATACTTACCATAATGATCATATTGAGAAATAGCAGTTAATTTATAATTATAAACAAAAGCTCTAAATTCATAATCATAATTTAAATTATTATTAAATTCTCTTAAAACTATTTGTTCTTTACCACCATTATTTAACCAATCAGACATATCAGAATGAACTCTTTCACTTGTTAATAATAAACTCATTGCTTCTTTTCCATTATTCACTTTTAATGTATGTGTCATTGATATTGCATTTACTTTTAAATTTCCATCATCTTTATTTATATTTAATTTCTTTGATAAATTATCCAAATTATTTAAATATTCATTATATAATTTTTTTAAGTCATATCCATCTCCATCTTTTGGACTTCTACCACTTAATCTTATAAAAGCTCCTTTTTCACTTAAATTTTTATTTCCTTTTATAAATGAATCTATTTTCTTTTCTAAATTAATTAAATTTTCAGTATCTTTTAATGTGAAAGTTCCTCTTGATAAATATCTTTTATTATAATATCTATACATAGAATTTGCTTCTTCTCTTTCTATTCTAATAAAATATGATTTAAATGTTAAATCTTCTAAAAGAGGATACCATACATCTATATTAAATGATGTATTTTCATGACGAAAACGATGTTCTCCATTTATTTGTAATTGCCATCTTTTATCTTCTTTTTTTTCCATTTTAATTTAAATAAAACTTAATTTTTATTATTTTTTTTTAATAAGTAATTTTAGTATCTTATAAAGTAAAAAAATTCGATTTTGAATCTAATGTATTTTCTACTGAAGATTAAATTATATATTAAAGATAAATGAAAATATTAAAAAAGAAAGATGAATAGAAGAATAAATAAATGAATAAAAATTTTATTAATAAAATATAATAATAAAATATTTAATTAATTTTTTTCAGAATTACATTATTTATCTTCACTATTTTTTTCTTTAATTTCCTCAGTTTGAACAGCTTTCTCCATAAAATTCCTTTGTTGACTATTATTATTATTATTATTTTGATTATTATTATTATTATTTTGATTATTGTTATTATTATTTTGATTATTGTTATTATTATTTTGATTATTATTAGTATTATCATTATTTCTAGGATTAGAAATAATAGTATGAACATAAATATCAAAATTAGGTTCAGAATAAGGAGTGTAACCAGTCATCATCATAACTTCTCCAGAAGAAAGTAAACCAGGAACTTGTAAATTAACTTTAGGAAATAAATTTTGGTTAGAAATTAATTTTGCGATATGAGAAGAAGGTCCAACGGTTCTGTCGTTAATAGTATAAGAAGTTATAATTCTTTGAATAAAAGGTAATTCACTTGAAGAAGAAGTTAAATTATATCCTAAATTAGTTTGAATAAAAATAGGATTTTGAGGTTGAATACTTTGTTCTTGTCTTTGATTTATTCTTGTTCCATTAAAGGATTGAGAATGAGGTCTATTATTATTTCTTTCAAAATTATGATTTTCTATTATTTGATTATTTTGTTCTGACTGAACATTTTGATTATTTATTTCTTCTTGTAAATTATTTTCATCTTTATTTATACTTTTTTCATTTTTTTCTTTTTCTTTTATAATTTTTTCTTCTTTTTTTAAAGTTGTTTTTATTTCTCCTTCTTCTTCTTCTTTTATCAAAGGTTTATCATCGTTTTTTTTTAATATATTTGATTCTTTGTTTTCTGTTTTTATTTCTTTAATTTCTTGTTTTGGTTCATTTTTTGATTCATTGATTTCTTGTTTTGTTTCATTTAATTTATCCTTTTTTATATCATTTTTTATTTCTTTATTTTCAGTTTTATTTTCAATTTTTATTTCTTTATTTTCTGTTTTATTATCTATATTTATTTCTTTATTTTCTGTTTTATTTTCAATTTTTATTTCTTTATTTTCTATATTATTTTCAATTTTTATTTCTTTATTTTCTGTTTTATTTTCAATTTTTATTTCTTTATTTTCTGTTTTATTTTCAATTATTAATTCTTTGTTTTCGATTTTTATTTCATCATTCTTCTCATTTTTCTCTATTTTATCTTTAATCTCTGTATTATCATTCTTCTTTATATCCAATGTCCTTTCTTCATTTTCCATAGTGGATTTTTTATCAAATACATTATCAAAGATATTAATATTTCTTTTAATAGAAAAAGAGTCATTATTTTGATTAATATGAGTAACAAAATTTTTTTTTTCATCCTTTCCTTTAAACATATCTTCTCTTTTATATCCTAAAATCATTTGTGGATAAAAACTGGGATTAACAACTAAATGAGAAAACTGTAAAGAAATATCACTAAGCATTCTTCCAATTCTATCCATAAAAGGAATAACTTGAGTGACTTTGAATAATATTTCTTTATCATCAAAATTCATTCCTTTATCATTAAATAAAGAATATTTATTTTTTTTTCTTAAAAGAACTAATTTTTGAATATCTGAATATAATTCTTTTAAATAATCTTGTAATTTTTCTAAATAGAAAAAACAATCAATATTTCTAGTTTGAGGTTGAATATTACTATCACAAGGAATTCCAGGATAAGGACTCATAAAAACACTTCCAGGACTTTGAAGAGTATAAATTTTAAAATTTCTCATTCTAGGACTAGAAAATTCAATCCATTCATCCCATCTTGTTCCCCATCCATTATAATGAACATATGCTTTATTATTTTGAACTTCCATTACTTGAGCTTCTAACCATTGTTCTATTGTATCTTTTACATCTACCCATTGACCTACTTCATATTTTGTTTTTGAAAAATCAAAAACTTCTATCTTATTTATGTTTGGACTATATATTTTCTTACATTTTGATAAATTATCTATTGATATCATATTTTGATATAATGCTTCGAAACTTTCTGATATATCAAAATGAGGCATCATTATTCTTCTTCTTCGACGTGTACTGCGAAATGGAATTTGAATCACTGGAAACATTTCTTCATATTGAAGAGAATTATTATTATTATTTAAATTTAGATTGTTTACTTGTTGATTGTTTAAGTTATTTTGATTATTTGCATCGTTTGTATTATTTGAATTTATTTCTTCTAAAGATTTTGCTACTAAATGAATTACACATTCATCTGTTATTTTATAGAATGATAATGCTTTTTCATTTTGCATTAATTTACCTTGAAATATTAAACGCTGATTTATTTGTGGGATTGTATATTTTGATGATATTATATCTTTTAATTGTTGCACTGTTGATGTTTTTGGAAGTGTTATTGGAAATGAAGAATCCATTGTTTGAACTTTTATCGTCATTTCTTTCTTTTCTTCTATTGTTTTTTCCATTTTTTAATTTAAATATATTTAATTATTTATCTTTTTTTTATTTTTTCCAAAGTTTATTTTTTTAAATAAAAATTCATTAATATTTAATTGTTTTTGATTTTTTTGATGATTGATAAATTATTTTTTTAAGCAATTTAATTTTTTTCAGAAGTAATCACCAAATTTTCTAAATTAATTTTTGTATTTAACTTATCATTTTTCTATTTGAGTTAGATTTTATCGCATAATTCTATAATCTCTTTCAAAACACTTAATTTATTTGATTTTTCAGATTTGAAACATATTTATTGAAAAATACCTAAATTTCTAATGAATTTGTATATAAAGTAAAGAGATTTGATTGAATCCTCTTTCAAAATCATTTACAATATTAATGTCATGACTTAAACTAAATCAATATTATCATTTCCACAAATTTTTCTATCATGAATTTAATTATAAAATCATTATATTTGTATTAAAACCCAATATTTATCATTATTATTAATTATATTCTCATTGAATTATTAATTATATATTTTCTTTTTTAAAATATAATTCTTCAATATTTGTTTTATATTTATAAATTAATTGTAAATATATTAAATCTATTCTTCTATCGTTATTAATATCAATTCTTTTAAAATTCGTTTAAAATTTAATTATAATAGAATAATATATAATAATATTATAAAAATTATTTAATTTTTTTATTTCTTTTTTGATAAGGAAGTTACTATTTGTTAAATCCCTTCATCTTGTGAAATTTTATATAAAAATATTTTGTATTTACAAGAAATATTTATAAAATAAAATCTTAAAACAGTAAAAAAAAATTTAACAAAAGAATTTTGGTTAATAAATTAATTATTAAATAATTTTTAAATGTTTATAGTAAAAGAGACATATATTATTTAATAATATATATAAAATTGCTAAATTAAGTTAATTATTTTCTTGAGAAAAATTCATTATAAATATAATGAAATGATTATATATAGGAAATTATTTATAATTGTTAATATATAATTTAAAAAAATAATTGCAATAAATTGTTCAAAATTATTCATTTTTTTCCACATAATTAATTGTGATAATAGGAATATTGTTTCTATTAGAATTTTTTAAATTAAGTTTAGAATCATTTAAATTTTCAACTTTTCCAAAAGTTGATTTAGGTTTAATATGATTAATATTCAAAGATTTACCATAAGTATTAATATCTAAAAATTTATTTTTGTAAATTGGTGATGATGTTTTTTTAATAGGATGACATCTATTTTTCATATCAATTAAATGATTTTTAATTGGTGAAATAGTTTTCTTAACATTTTTTTCATAATTCATTCCTTCTAAAATTGACAAATTAAATAATTTATTATTATCTTCAATACATAATTTATTAGTACGTGATGATTTAATATTAATAAAACTATTATTATTTGATTCATTATTAATAGTAATAAGACTTTTTAAAGTATTATCCTTTATATTTGGATATAAATTGTTAGTAAATTTATCTTTAGTGATATTGATCATTTTATTATCATATACTTTATTTACTGAAAAATAAATTTTAATTCTTAAAAACTCTAAAATCATAATTAAATTTTCAATAGCATCAATACATTCTTTCATTGAAATTTCTGTTCCGAATTCATAATCAAAATCATCATTGTTTTCTTCATTATTTGTTTTATCTGCCATTTTTGATTTGAAATTTAATAATAATTCAATATTAAAACCTAATAAATAAATAGATATTTTTTCAACCATTCTTTTATATTCTATAATTTTATCAATATCATCATTTGGATAAAGATTACATAAAAAAGTTGCAATATAATTAATAATTTCTATCTCAAGTTTTTTAAAATTTAATTCAATATTTTCATTGACATTTTTAATAGTATTCTCATCGCAATTTCCATTAATTATTTCCATAATTTCAAAATTAAAATTATTATTCAAAAATAATTCATTAACTGCCTTATATGAAATACAAAAAGAAACACATTCTTCAAGCCAATTAAAAAATAATTCACAAATAATAACTATTTTATTAATTTGTTGAAAAGAATCCCAATTCCAATTATTAATATCATCAACAATTTTAAACATTATTTCATAATCTTCCTCTTTAATTTCAAGAGACCCATTTAATGCTTTATATATAGAATTATTGTCATAATTATAATTCCCTTTAAATCTCAATTTATATAACAAATCTAAACACATATATATTATTTTAGGTATATAATTATTTTTTTTATTATCATCTATTGCTAAATCACATTGATGTTTAATAAAATAATCAACATCATATTTTTCATCAGTATAAACTTTTTTTAATTGATTAATAAAAGAGCAAAATTTAAAACAATAATTCATTTGAGCATTTTTTTCAATACATTTTTTTCTAACATTTCTTAATTCAGCAACGGCTTTTTCAGTATTATAATTATAAGTAAAAATTAAATAACAAGCAACTACAATTCCAGTTCTTCCATTACCAGCATGGCAATGAACTAAAACTTTTTTTTTTTGGATTTTAATAATATAATGAATTTCTTTAATAATATCTAACATAAAATATAAAGAATCAGGAACATCCATATCTTTCCATCCAGATAGTTTAACTTTAATACCTTCACTAGAAAAAATAGAAGGTGAATAAGAATAACCAGAAACTGGATCTAAAGCATTTGGACCACAATAAGGATGTTCTCCTGGTCTTTGTAAATTTACTATTAAACCTATATTATTTTCATGAAATTTTTTTATTAAATTATATTTCTCTATTAATAAATTACTTGGCCTTTGAGATGCATATATTTCATTATATATTAAATCACAGTTTAATCCTTCTATTGCATATTTTGGATTTGTTTTATAATTTTCACATGGACATTTTATTCCTCCACAAAATAAACATCGAAATGTATCTTTTAATTCATATAATGATTTTGGAGTTTGATTTATTTTCTTTTTAAATGTTAATTTCTTATAATTTGAATTATATGGTGATTCTATATTTTTTTGAAGAGAATTTAAATTTAAGGGAATTTGATTTATTTGCTTAATACTTTCTAATTCTATCGATCTTTTTTTATTTTGAAATGGAAATAAAGAATTTATATCATTTAAACTCATTTTTTGAATTTTTTTATTTGTTTTTTTTTGAATTATTATTGATTCTTTTTGTTTTGGACGATGAAATAACCCAAAACAACAAATACATATTTTCATGTATTTTTTTAATTTTTTAATTATTTTTAATAATAAAGTTTTCTTAAGAAAATATATTGAATATATCATTGGATTATTATAAATTTTATTTAATTATATTTATTAGATAATATTTCAAAGTTATTTTCTTTTTCCAATGTTTTTAATTTTTCTCTGTGTGAAGGGTAATTATAACTATATTTAAGTAAAATTTTAAAATAATCATAAAAAGATAATTCAGGCCAAAATTTATCTATAAATATAATGATTGAAAATCTACACTGATACAATAAATAATTAGATAATCTAGTTTCTCCTGAAGTTCTTATTAATAAATCAGGATTACAATTATATCCTCCATATAATTTTGATTCAAATTCATTTTTTAAATTTTCAGCATTTTCATTTATATATAATTTAACATGTGACAATTCTTCAGTAAAATTATATCCAATACAAACATTTAATTTTAATAAATTATTATCTTTGGTTTTTTCTTCAACTTCTTTGAAAATATTTTGTATTTCTTCATCAAAAAATTTCCAATTTCCATAAATACAAATTTTAATTCCTAATGTATTTGTTTCTTTACTTTTTGCATATTTATAAAAACTTTCTTTAAAAAGAGAAAGAAGATTATTAACTTCTTCATCACTTCTATTAAAATTATCAACACTAAAAGCAAAAACAGTTAATTCTTTAATTTCAAATTTTAAACTCCATTGAAGTATATTTAACAAAGTTTCCATTCCTTCAGTATGACCTTGTATTATTTGTTTATGTTTTTTTTTTGCATATCGTCTATTTCCATCCATTATTATTCCTATACTTTTTGGTATATATCCTCCATTTTTTAATATAGATGTTAATGTAGAAGTAAAAAATTTATTTAATGATGAGGAAATGTAAGAAAACATTTTAATTTTATTTATCTTAATTTTTTCATAAATATTTTTTTATTTCAATTATATTTAATTCTAAAAATGTTTAATTAAAGTTAATTGAATTATTGAAGATAATATAAGAATTTTCTAGTTTTATTTCAGTTACTATTTTATCAATATAATATTAAGTTAAAAATGATTATTTGATGGATGACTTTTATTTTTAATTAACACATAATAATTTCAAATTAAAAAGTTGTTTATCAAAAATTTATGGTAATTATATGTTTCTAAATAAATTATTAAATTTAATATAAAAATTATTAAAATTAAATAAAAACAAACTTTATTATTATTATATAGTATTCTTTCAAAAAATCATCTTTTTTATTTATTATTTAAGTATTTATATATAAAAGATTCATTATTTAATAATTATCAAAATAATTCTATTATTCTTTGATAATTAGTATAAATTATATTATCTGAAGAAAAAGTAAAAATAAGTAATTTGTTACTAATGAAAAAATGAATTATTCTTATTTATATCCTTAATTTTTTTATTTTATTAAAAGTGTTATTAATTCTAAATATAAAGATTTAAATATTTTTCATAATATTTATTTTTTTTTTATTAAGGTTTTAAATAAAATTTATTTGTTCAAAAATTACATAATTTTTGAAAGATTTTTGAATTTAAATTCAAATTATTAATAATTGAGTTATAACTTGAATTTATTGTTATTTTTTTTTGCTTTTTAATAATATTAAATTGAGGATTAATAATATTAGTATGAATAAATAAATTATTAGTAGATTTATTTTCACATAATTTTTTATATATCTCAGTTTCGTTTGTATTTCTATGAAAATTGTAATTAATATGACTCATTTCTGTAAAACTTTTATGTTTATTTTGATTCTTTAAAATGTTTATTCTATTTCTAAGTTGACTTTTGGGTTTTTGATATTTTATATCATTTTGATTATTTTCATTTTTTTTTAAAACTTCCCGAATAAATTTATTTTTAAAAATGCAAATATTCTTTTCACTCATTGAATCATATTTTTTAATTTTTATGTTTCTTAAGTTACAATTATCAGTTTTTTTGGATAAATAATTATTTAAAAGTTCAATATTATACAATGATTTATTGTCCGTTTCAAGCATTTTATTTTTGTTTTGAAAAAAACATTTTAAAAATGGTTTTTTTATTAAATCGCAACTTGATAATAAAGGCTTTTTTTTTAAAATATATTTGTTATCATATTCATTAAATGGTGTTAGGGTAACTAAGTTACATTTCATTGATGATTTATATTAATTTAGCTGATAAAATTTAATATATTGATATATAAATAAATAAAATAAATGATTTGAAAAAAATAAATGTATTTAATAAAAAAATATTTAGATTAAAAAATTCGAAAAAAAATAATTATATTAAAATAAAAAAAATTAGTTTTCACAACAAAGGAAAAACTTTTTAACCTAACTAAAAATCTTTCAAAAAATCATAAAAAATAAATAACCAAAATCTTTCTATAAGTATAATATGAATTAAATATTTATATTTTATTTTTAATAATTATAACAAAATCAGAAAGAAGTTTGTAGCTAATATTATAAAAAATAAAAAAAATCAAAAAATCATGAATAAAGATTATCTTTATTTATATAAATTAATAAATATTAGTAATTAACACCATTTAACTCCTTTTTTAATACTATACAATAATAAAATGGATTTTTTAATCATTTTATTTTTTATTTTTAACAAACTAACAAATTCTTTTTAACTTTTTTATATTTTTAATAATTATTTTAAATTAATTATAATTTATTTTCTAATTTATAATATATTATAATATACAAATTATTTTTTTCTTATATGTATTATAGAAGAAGGGTATAAGCCTTCTTGTTCTAAAGTATTAGTCATTTGATTATATATTTTATATGGAAATCCTTGAATTAAATCAAAGTCATATCCTATATTTGTATATTTAACGAATTTGTATAAACTATCAATTAAATCTTCTTTTAAGAAATTTCTTTCTAAAATTGTTTGATTTTCATCTGGAATAATAAATTTAATTTTAACAATTCTATTATTATTATTATCTATTGGTTCAGGAGTCATTGAAAAATTTTTATATTGATTAAGTTTTATTATCTCTTTTATTGAATTCTCATTTATATTTTTATCTATTAAACATGATAAAAGGCAATTTGGATTTAAAAGTTTTTCTCTTTTTAAAGTAATTATCAATAATAAAATAGTAAATGACTCAAAGTTTTCATATAATTTCTTTATTTCTAAATATTCTAATAAACTTTTTGCAAAAATACAAGTTTTTTTTCTATAAATTTCTTGATAAGAATTCAATAATATATTATTTATTTCATTATCTTTTTTTATTTCATTAAATATTTTTAAATTATTTTCTTCAGAATAAACTATAATAAAGCCTAATTTTTCATTTAAATAATTCTTTAAATTATTTACATTTACTGAATCAGCTCTAAAAGAATCTTGAATCGATAAATTAAGAGTTATTTGAGATTTTTCATTACTTCCAGTACAACAAGAAAAAATGGAAAACATATTAAAATTTTTTTTCAATTAAAAAATAATTAAATTGAAAAAAAGAAAAATATTATTTTTAAAAATTATTGTTAAAAATATTTTTATAAGAAAAATAGAAAATTTCATTGAAGATTATTAATTTTAATTACATTTTTATATTTTTCCTTATAAATTATAAATAGTTTATATTTATTCTAAACATTGTAACAACAAGTAAAGTTTTTATTAATATTATTATTAAAAAAAGAAAATCGTTTCTAATTTATTTATTTATTTTTCCAGAACGAGTTTTTGAATCAAAAATCTTAAAAACTTGAAATGTTTGTGATTTATCGATTTGATTTAAAATATTACAAGGGTCTTTAATTTCTTCAAATTTGTTGTAATTATAAGAAAAATATTTGATAAAATTATGTTTACTTATATTCACTGCAATATATAATTTTTCATTTTTTCCTTTAAAATAAAATAAAATATTTTTTTTAGGTTTTGGAATATCTGTTTCAACATAAAGATTACCTTCACTCATTAATTTTATACAATGAACTTCTAATTCTTTTTTAATATCATCACAAAATGTAATTAAACTATTTTTTTTGTTTTGATTAGTTGTTTTTTTTTTTGAGAAAATTATTTATTGAAGATTCAATTATTTGTTTAGGATATATTTTTTTAGTAATAACTTCATTTAAATATTCACTTTGATAAAAATTAGAATAAAATTCTTCAGAAATAAAATTATTAGGACAATAATCATCATTATAATTATCTAAATTTGATAAAAATGATGGTTCAAAAGAATCAATTTTATTTAAATTATTATCATAAAATATTTCATTTAAAGGTTCATAAAAAATATAATTTATACTATTATTTTTGCAAAATTTAACAATATCTTCTGAATATTGTTTTTCATTTTCATTTTGATTTTCTTTAAAAAAAATTATAACAGTATAATGCCATTTATTAATATTAATTCCTAAAGTATATAATGAATTAAAAATTTCTTTGTGTTTTTGTTTTATCATATTTTTTGTTTCTCTAAAATTTGTAGTTTTTGATTTATTACCATCATAAGCTTTAATTTGAAAACCAAAATAACTTTTATCATCAGATTTTCCTGTTAAATATGAAATATCAACACATTTTCCTATTCCAGAAGTTTGTTTTATTAAAACATTAAAATTTCCAATATTAATTCCTTTCATTTTTAAATTTGGATTTTTTTCAATTTTTTGATATAAATCTTCATCGAATTTTAATTTGAAATGATTTAAAGTATCTTTGTCGTAAAGAATTAAAGAATCTAAAATATCATTCTTATCTTTTAATTGATTTCTTAGGTTATTAATTGTATTATTTATTTCATCAATATCTAAAATGTTTTCTTTTAAATCAAAAAATAAAATTTTATTTTTCAAAGAATCAGATAATTTTAATATTAATTCATTCATCTTAACAATTTCTTTTACTTCAATTATAAAAGGTTCATTTTTTTCTTCTAATCTTGGAAGTTTTAATTTATTATTTTGAAATGCTGATATTACTGACATTTCAAAATAATCTGCAATTGCATATCCTGAATGAGAAAGATTAAATGATTTTGTAAAAAAATTTTTAACATCAACATTTATTATTTCATTCACTACTTCATCTATTAATTTAAAACTATATTCAAATTGAAAATAATCTTCGTAAAAATGTAAAGTATAATATTTTAATGATATAATCGATAAAATATCTTTTAAATATTTATATTTTATTTTTTCATTTATTTGTTTTTTTAGAGTAAATAAACAATTTATCATATATTCTTTAAAAAAACCACTATTCATTTGATTATTTGGAATAAGTTTTTCATATAATTTTTCCAAATTCTTTTTAATTTTTATTTTAATTTTTTCAATTTGTTCAGGATAATTATAATCTTCTAAATTACTAAATATTAATCTACATTTTGGAATTTCTCCAAAATAATTAATAATTAAATTTATCTTTTCATTACTTCTATCATTATAAACCTTAAAATTTCCTAATGAATCAAAATATATAAATTTATTTTGAATTTTTGAAAAAGTATTTTCTGGTTGTTTCATTAAACATTCAATAAATTTCTCTCTAAAATCTTTATCATTAGAAGATATGCATATAAGTGCAGAAACATATTTTATATTTTGATTATACAATTTTTTTAAAATATTTGAATAAATATTATTATTAATTACATCAGATTTAAATTGATCAAAAATAATTAAAACAAAACAATTTATCTTTAAAAGGAAATCAACTAAATTATTTATTAAATCCCATTGATCATTTCCAAAATTTGTTTTAAATATTTGATTTAATTCTTTTTCTTGTTCAATATTTAACGTTAGAAATTGACATTCTTCAATTATTATCTCATAAATACTTAAAAAATCTTTGATTTGATAAAATTCATTAAGAGTTTTTAAATTGAGATAAATAATATTATTATATATCCTTGACATAATAAATAAAGACATACTTTTACCAATTGATGAAGGACCAAATATTTTAATTTTATATTTTGTTTTATCAAATTGAAAGTCATTAATTAAATCAATAAAAGAATTTCTTTTATTACTTTTCCAAAAAACATATTTCATCTTTTTTTTTATCCCATTTAAAATAATTATAAAAATATTTACCTAATTTAGATGTTGAAATATTTTTAGGAAAGTCAATTTTTAATGGGTCATTAATTTTATAATCTGGAGGATTATCTTTAATTACATAGAATAAAACTTCTTTTTCATTTCCTAATATTAAAGAATTAGATTTATTAAAAATATCTTTTATAAAACATTTTTTCCCATTTAACATTATATATACTTTACATTTCTCTTTTTTAAATATTTCTTCTAATTCATAAGAAGAACAAAAATGTGTTGATTTATCTAATTTTGGTTGATAATTATAATATTTTAATTCAATGATATTAAAAAAAAAATAATATGATTTTTGGTCAATATAATATTTAAAGCCATTCGTTTCATCAGATATTTCATTAAATCTTCCTTCTAAAAATTGATAATTGTGTTCTAAATAACTTTCATATATCGATAAATAAGGAATTTCTTTTCTTTCTAACTTTAAATATTTATTTTGAATATATTGCTTTAAATTTTCACTTAACATTTTATTTGAAAAATTTATTTTTTTATGAGAGATAAATAAAAGAAAATTTATAATAACAATAATGAAATAATTATTTTAATTGAGTAATTTTTTTTCAAATAAAATAATAAAGAATAAAAATATATAAGAATATTTTTTCTAAAATAAAAAAATGATTAAGAAACATCCTGAACATATTTATTGGCTTTCCAAATTTGTTTTCTACTGATTCCTTCTTCATTATCATAAAAAATACAATTACCTTCTTTAACACCATTTTTCCATTCTCCATCATATTTATCTCCATCATTCCAAATAAAAATACCCTTTCCATCTCTTATATCATTTTTCCAATCACCATCATAACTATCACCATTACTCCAAATATATTTTCCTTTCCCGTGGAAATTATTATTTTTCCATTGTCCATCATATTTATCATTATTTTTAAAAGTCATAATTCCTTTTCCTTCTTTCTTATTATTTTTCCAATCTCCTTCATATATATTTCCATTTTTATATTTCATTATTCCTTTTCCATCTCTTAAATTATTTTTCCATTCTCCTTCATATATATCACCATTATTCCAATAAAATTTTCCATGACCTTCAATATTATCATTTTTAAATTCACCTTCATATTTCTCTCCGGTATTAAAAATAAATATACCATTTCCTTCTTTTAAACCATTTTTATATTCTCCAATATATTTATCTCCATTCATATTTTCAAATGTTCCATTACCTTCCATTTTATCATTTTTCCAATTTCCATTATATTTATCACCATTTTTAAATAGATATATTCCATTACCTTCAGATTTACCATTTTTCCATTCACCATCATATTTATCACCTTCTTTATAAGTAAAAATCCCTTTACCATCTTTTTCATTATTTTTCCATTCACCTTCATATTCATTTCCATTCTTATATATCATTTTACCATTTCCTTCAGCTTTATCATTTTTAAACTCTCCTTCATATATATTCCCATTTTTAAATATAAATTTCCCAAAACCATCTTTTAATCCATTTTTAAACTCTCCTTCGTATTTATCACCATCTTTATAAGTAAAAACACCTTTACCTTCAATAACTTCATTATTAATTTCTCCATCATATTTTTCACCATCACTAAATGTAATAATACCATTACCATTAGGTTTATCATTACTAAAATTACCATCGTATTTATTTCCAGATGGATAAATCATTACACCTTTACCTTCTTTAATTCCATTAACAAAATTACCATTATATTTACCTCCACTTTTATAAGTATAAATTCCTTTTCCTTCCATTATATCATCAACAAAATTACCATCATATTTATCTCCATTACTAAAAATAAAAATACCTTTTCCATTTTTTAATCCATTTTTCCATTGACCTTCATATTTACTTTTATCATTATAAAACATTTTTCCATCACCTTCAATAATATTTTTTTTAAAATTTCCTTCGAATTTATCTCCATTTTTAAATATCATTTTACCAAAACCTTCTTTTAAATCATTAATAAATTTTCCTTCAAATCTATCACCATTATTCCAAGTAAAAAGTCCTTTTCCTTCTTTTTTCCCATTTTTCCATTCTCCAACATATTTATCTCCATTTGCAAAAGAAAACATCCCTCTTCCATCTGGACGGTCTGCCTTCCAGTGACCTGTATATTTGTCACCCTCTGAGTATGTCATTGTCCCTTCTCCTTCACGAAGCTCCTTCTTTAATCCTCCTTCATATGAACCATTTGGAAATTTTATTTTTCCTTGACTGATTATAGTTTGTTTTTTTTTTGTTATATTTTTTTATTCTTACTCTTGGTTTTTTTGCTTTTTAGACATTTTTTTTTTTACAAGGGGGTTTTATTATTAGAATATCGGTTTTTAAAAAATTTTTCTGGAATTAATGTTTTTTTTTAAATTGTATGTAAATAATGAAAAATATATAAATAAAGTATTTATATTATAATCAAGATGTAATTGTATTAAATTATAAAAGAGAAATAATTAAAATAAGAGAAAATTTAAAATTAGGTTATATATAACAGATAATATTTATAAAAAAGTGCTTTTATTGATAAATTTTTCTTGGAATTACAAAATAAAAATTATTTAGATTAGAAAACAATTTAAATATTAAAAATAATATATATTTAAATATTTAACAAAAAAAAATAATAAAATGAAAAAAACTTGAAAAAATAAATTCTTAAATGGAAAAAGAAATCCAAGAAAATACAAATAATATAAAAGAAACATTTTTATCAAAAATAGAAGAATCTAAAGAAATAAAATCAACAACATCATCATTTATTCGAAAAGAAAGAAATGGAATATTATTAGCAATTCTTTGTCAATTTATATGGTCAATAGGAGTAATATTAATGAAATATGCAAGTCAAAGAGAAAAATATACAGCAAATAATTATTCAATGTGGAGAAGTTTTTTTATGGTAATAATATCATCATTGTTTTTAAAACAATCAGGTAAAAAATTAAATAAATTTTCAGAAATGAAAGAAAAAAAATGGTTTTTTATAAGATGTTTTGGAATCTATTTTAGTTTTTTATTTTTTCTTTTATCACTTGAATATTTAAGAGCTGCAACAACTTCTTGTTTATCTTCTTCAAATCCTTTTATTATAATAATATTATCAATTTTAATATTAAAAGAACCTTTTTATTCTAGATATTTATTTGGTATTATTATTTGTTTTATTGGTTCTTCTATGATATTATTAAATGATAAAAGAAATAATGATAATAATAATATTAAATATAATAATCAAAAGAACTTTTCTGTAGGTTTAATTTTTATTTTTTTTCATATTATTTTATGTGGTTTAGTTATATTTGCTCAAAAAGTTTGTGTTATGAATAAAATATCAAGTGAAACTCAAGTTTTTTATACTGGAGTTTATAATTTAATTTTTGCTTTTATTGTTTGTATTTTTCAACAAAATTTTGGATTAGATTTTATTGTTATTTTAATGACTTTTTTAAATGGTGTTGTTTATTTTTCTGCTCAAAAAGTTAATGATTTAGTTTTTCAAAGAATGGATGTTTCTAAATTTGCTCCTACAAGTTATATTCAAACTTTATTTGTTTTTATTATGTGTGGTATAATATATAATGAAAAATTCTTCTTTTCTGATTTAATTGGAAGCTTTTTTATTGTGGCTTTTCATTTTTATAATGCTTTTTTTCCTATACAATCAAAAAATGTAGTTAACAATTAATTTATTTTTAATTTAAATTAATTTAATTATGTTTTATTTTTTCGAAATTAATTTATTTTATTTATTTTTATTTTAATTTTTTTAATTTTATGATTTTATTTTTTTATGAAATTTATTTATTATTTATTTCAAAAAAATAATCACAATTTTTTTAATAAATATTTTAAATTATTATCATGATTTTAGCTCATTTATACTTAATTTTATAATTTGAATGGAAAAAAGTGTTGAATCAAATGAAAATACTGAAAATACATTAACTGAGCAGAAATTAGAAAAAAATAAAAAAGTGATTAAAAAATCTTCAGAAATAAAAGGTATAAAAAAATATAATAAAAATGGTGATTTAATCTATAATATTGATAATATAAAGGAAGAATGTAAAAAAAAAAATGGAACTAATTTAATTAAATATATAATGTATATTTTAGATGAAGAAAGGGAAGATTTATTGAGTGGAGTATATGAAGGATTAGGAAAAGATTTTTTATTAAATAAATTATATGAAACTTTAGAAATAGAAAATAAAGGAGGAGTATTAAAAAAAATTCCTCCAAAAAAAAAGAATGAAGATAATGAAGAAGTTATTGTTATTGAAGATGATGATATTGTAAATGAAAGAAAAACTTCAGGAGGTGTTTTATTTACTTTATTTAAAAATGATAAAAATAGTAGAGGAATTTATAAAGAATTATCTAAGAAAGAATTTAAGGATAGAACTCAAAGGAAAAAAGCTTATAAAATGTTCCAAAAATTAGCTTTGTAATTTAAGAAAATAAAAGAATTTAAAATATTAGAAAAAAACTTAATAATTTATTTATATTTTAATATGTTTTTTAATAAAAAAATATTATTCAATTAATTAATTGTTAATGAAATAAGTTTAAGTTATTGAATAAAAATAAATTCATTATCTATCTTTTTTATTAACATTAGTCATAACTTGAAAGGAAACTTAATGTTTTTTGATTTCTTTTCTTGATATTTTTTAAATTTGTTAATATTTTGAAAGTAAAAGAAGAATATTTTTATTAATTTGTATTACAATTTTAATGATAAAAAATACTTAAAAGTGAATAATGATACTTTGAATAAGAAAAGAAATTTAAATGATTTCAAATAGAAATTTATTATATATTATTAGTTTATGTATATGTTTAAAATAAAAACATTCATTTTAAGTTTTTTTTTAATGATATTATTAATTTTTGATTATTTATTATTAATGAATTTTGTTTAAATGTTTTTTACAATATGTCAAATCCATCAAAATTAGTATTAGAAAATAATATAAATACAATAATTCCATATTCATTAGAGGAATTTTCAAATGAAATAGAAAATAGAGATATTAAGTAATTAAATTATATTTTTATATAGAATAAATTTTAAAAAATTAGAAGAAAAAAAAAAAGAGAATCTTCACTATATATACCTAATGAAGCGCCATCTATAAAAAAAGAAAATTCATTTTCTATTATAATGATTGATAAATTAGATTTTATTTGGATAGAAAGAGCAGTTGATATTAATGTAAAACCTTTATATGTTAATAAAAACAATTTAAATATTACTTTTGACAAAGGTTTTAATTTTAATTTAGATAATAAAATTGAAACAGAAAAAATAAAAGATAATTTAGATTCTTTTTCATTTATTAATACTGGATTTACTATTAAAGGAAATAATAATTCAGAAGATGATCTTCTAAAATCAAATTGTATTCCAAATCATAAAAATAAATTATTAAATTATTTACCTAAATTAAAAAGTCAAAGTGTTCAAAAAGAAAAATGTTCTTATCAATTAAATGATTTTTTGAACAAAGTAGATAAGAACTATAATACTATAAAAGAATATTTAATTCAATTAAATCCAATTTTAAAAAATAATCCTTCTTTGAAGAAACAATTTTTTTTAAACATTTCTGAAGGAAAACAAGAAAAATATATTTTTTATAGAAATTTATATGAATTAATCAATAATTTAAATTATCAAAATAAATTAAATGTTAAAAAGGAATTTCAATCTAAAAGATTTTTAAAGAATAATATAAACTTAGAAATAAAAAATCCTCCAATTCCAAAATCAACATTATTTAATATATTGTTAAAGGATATGAAAAATAAATATAAATATCCTTATTATGAATATGATAATAAATCCAAAAAGATATTTAAATCTTTTTCACAAAATAATATTATTAAAAATAAAATTTAAAATATTGAATTAATTTTTTTTTATGAATTTTTTTAACGATACATTATTTGAATTATAAAATTAATATAAAGAAATTAATATTATTAAATAATGATTTTAGAATTGGACCCTCTTTCAATTTATTTTTTGAAATGATTAAAGTTAAAAATAAATTGTATTTTTTCAATATATTTACTTCTTCTTCTTTTGTTTCTTTATAAATTTTTTGTTATCTTCTCATATTTCTGTTAAAAATTTTTCTATTTCATTTCTAAAGAGACTATTCTTTTATTATTTCTTAATTTTTTTTTCTTTTCATTTTTTTATTTAGAAATCTTAATTTATAATTCCTCTATCTTCTCTGTCATTTATTATTTCATTTAAAATTAAATTTTTTGATTCATTTATTTTTTTTTCCGTTTTTTTCATATTGAATTATTTTTAAAAATATATGCAAAATATATATTTGAAATATTTAAATCAAATAAAAATATTTTTCAATTAATAAATATAATGGAAAATATAATAGATTGTACTATTTGTATGGAAAAATATAATTCAAATAATAAAATCCCAAGAATTTTATCTTGTGGACATACATATTGTACTCAATGTTTAGAAAAAATTGCAAGTACTGAATTAAGGAATAAAGGAATTAATTGTCCTTTAGATAAAACTTTAGGTCATCCTAATAAGAATGTGAAAGAAATTCCTATTAATAGATTAATTATTGATTTTATTGATATTAATTCTAAAAAAAAAGATTCACAAAAAATTAAGTCTTCTAATTATTTAATCACTGCAAAAGAAAAAATTAAAAAATTAACTGAAATGTATAATCAAAGTTTAGTAACAATTAAAGAATGTTTAAATAATCTTTTAATTGAAAAAGATAATTGCTTTGCTGAAATAGAGAATTATTATACTAATATTATTCAAAAATTATTTCAAAAAAAAGAATATCTTGAAAATATTTTAAATATATATACAAATGAAAAAATAAATTTTTATTCAGATATGATAAGTCAACTTGAAAAAAATACTCAATTAGGAAATAATGGTTTAAAAAAAATAGATATGATTACAAAAGAGAAAAATAAAAATAATATTTCAGTTGCCGAAGAATTAAATTTAGTAACTTCACTTGGATTTGAAACTTTAGAAGATAATAGTTTTTTAAAATATTTAAATTTAACTCTTAATGAAATTAATGGAGGAGTATTCCCACATATAATTTATTCTGAGAATGATCAATTAAGAATGACAAATTATATTCATTTAGTAGTTGAATATATTAAATTAAATATTGAAGAAATGGATAATAATAATTTATTTAATCAAAGAGTTGATAATATTATATCAAATCAAAAAAGAAATCCTCTTCAAAATAATATAAAGAATAATGATTCTGAAATATTTAAAAAAATAGCGAATGAATCTTCTTCTTTTTCATCAATTATTTCTGATAATATTACTAAATTTTTATGGTTTGAACAGAATTCAATAAATATATATTCATATGATTTAACAAAGAAAAATTTAAAAGGAGAAAATAAAAATAAAAACTGGAAAAAAGAGCATAATAATAATTCTTTTAAATTACCAGAAATGTTTAGAGTAACTCAACTTTCAAATAATAATGCTTTTATAACAGGAGGATTAGAAAATATGAATTGTTTAAGTAATACATTTTTATATTCAAAAGGTGATTTTATAAGAAAATCAAATATGTTTTTTGAAAGAAGAAATCATTCATCAATAAAAGTAAATAATTTTATATATGTTTGTGGAGGAATAGATTTAAATAATAATCCAATGAGCCAATGTGAAAAATATTCTTTTCAATTAGAAGAATGGAGTAGAATATCTAATATGGTAAAAGAAAAAAGTCATTTAAGTTTATGTTCAATTAATAATAAATATATATTTTCTTTTGGAGGAGAAAATAAAATTAACGGAATTTTAGATACAATTGAAAGATATACTATATTAAATGATACTTGGGATATTTTAAATATTAATCTTCCTTTAAAAATTGAATGTGCAAGTTGTATAAAAAAAAATGATAAAGAAATTTTAATTATTGGAGGATTTAGTTCTTCATATGGTCCTGTTGATTATATTATTAATTTTAATTTCCATGAAATTAAATTAGAATTAAATGAGAATAAATTACAAAATGCAGGTTGGAGTATTTATATGCCTATACTTTATAATGAAAAAGATAAAAATGAAAAATATATTATTGTTGCTTTAGGTGGAGAAGAAAATATAGAACCTAATTTAATCAAATTAAAAATTGATTAATAGTATTTTATCAGTATAAAAGGAAATACAATATTTATTATTTTAATATAATATATCAAATATAAATATAATTAACAAAAAATAAAATAATTTTTAAATATTTTATGAATAAACATTTAAAAAATTAGTTTTAAAAACAAATAATATGTATAACCTATATATGGAAGAAAAAAAGGAAAAAGAAAAAAAAGAAAAAGAAAAAAAAGCAAAAGAAGAAGAAATTTACCATAAAAAATTTGAAAGTAAACAAATTATATAAAAAAAACAAAAAATAGAAAACATTCCTATAATGTATAGAAACTATGAAAGAAGAGTGAAAAATTTTATTTCAGACGTAAAAAAAATTTTTAAATAAAACTTAATTAGATGACAAATCCAGATCATAAAATTTATATAGTAGATGAATCAGAAAATAAATATATCTTTAGAAATAATGAAAAAGAATATCAAAAACCTTTTATTTTTAAAGAATATAAAACTGAAAAAGATAGAATAAAAGAAACATTAAAACAAAATAATTTTTTATTTGATATTTCAGGAAAACAAGAAAAAAAATCAAAAAAAGAAAAAGAAAAAATATCATATCCAAAATCATTTAGTGATTCTGAAAATAAATATAATTTTAATATTCCAAATTTAAAATTAACAAGAAAAAGAATTTCAATAATAGAAGAAGAAAAATTAAGAGATATAATAAAAAAGAATATAATAGTTCAACCACAAATGAGATTTAAAGCAAGAACAGATTTAGAAAGAGTTTATGATGCATTAAGAGGAAAATATTTAAGAGAAAATGAAAAAAATATAGTAGATCGTCAATTAAAAAATATAAATTTAAATTCATATCAAAAGCCAAAAGATATTATAAAAACATTACAATTAGTTTCTCCAGAAGATATAAATGAATTTAATAAAGATGAAGAAGAAGAAAATAATGAAAAAACATATAAAATAAAACCAAATCCAATAATTGAAGAATTTAAAAAGAAAGAAAAGAAAAAAGATATAAGTCATTTAATTTATGGTAATGGAAATTTATATTATGATCCAAAAAAACAATCTTATTTAAAACCATGGCAAAGAAATATGGATTTAAATTTAGAAGCAGAAGGAATTTTAAGTGAATATCATATTAAAACTCATTTTAAAGCTTGTGCTGAAGTAGCTGAAAAGAAAATAAATTATAAACGTTTAAATAAAAATGTACATAAAAGATCTTATACTATTGATAATGATGAAGTAAAAAAAATGTTTGATTATGAAGATAATAATTGTAAAGAAAATGATGATTTAATTAATTATGATAATTATAATAAAAATGAAAATCCTTATAATTTTAAAAGAAATGAAACTTTTGATCCTGCTTCTTTAAAAGCTTTATCTAATATTGCTTTTGGTAAAGATTCTATTATTAGAGGTGATAATGCTATTGTTGAACAATATATTCCTATTGGAAAAAAAAATAAATATTATCATAAAAGAAAATTAGTTGATGAAAATAGTGTTTTAATTGATGGGAAAATTCTTTTTAAAGATTCACAATTTGATGTTATTGCCAATAAAGTTTTAAAAATTTGTAATGTTTATAAAAAAAAAAGTAGGAATAATGATCATAATTTAAAAAAAAGAAATGGGAAATTAATGGTTACTAAAGGTCTTTCTGTTAAACAATTTGAGAAAAAATATAATTTTAGTGATTAATTTTTTTATCTTTTTTTATATAATAAAAAATTGTATAAAATAAAAAGATATGATTAATTATAATTAAATCTATAAAATTTTTTAGTTTAAATCATTAAAATATGTTTAAAAAAAGGTAATTCTAATATAAAAACACCTATTCAAATTACTCCACTATCTTCCAATTACACTCAATTATCAGTATTTCTCTAATTCTTAATGTTTCTTAAATTTCAAAAAAAATATGATCCAAACATAAAATCTTATCACCGTACAAAGCAATTACCATTACAAATTGATAGTATTCTTGAAAATGAAATGACATCCAATAAAGATATTATATTTTATAATATAAACATTCAATAAAGTGAAGGTATTTAACAAAGTTAATTTACTAATAACACTAATATAACCCTACATGGATATAATACTATAAGTATTCAAGTAAATTCTGATTACCATAATCTTAATCAAGACCATAAATCTCTATCACATTCTACTATAATAATTGTACCAAAAATCAAAAATAAATTTTTAAATGATATTGCTAAGTAAAATAATTTTATTATTTGTCTTCTTGTAAAATATATATATTTTTTTAATTGTATTTAATACAAAAAAAAAAAAAAAAATATAACAAAAAACAAATTAAATAAAATGAAAAAAGAGCTTTTGGAACGACAAAAAAAAAACAGAAATATCGAACAACAAAACGAAAAAACCTTAAATAGCACAAATAAAAATGAAGATGATAAAAAAGAAAAAGTAAGACAAGTTTTAGAAGATATATGCATTTATGGAAATATAATGAAAGAACAAATTAAAGAAGAAAAAGAAGCTAATCCAGAAAATTTTATAGAAATTAATGATGCTTTAAATTTAGAAAATGATGACCAACAATTATTTGCTTTGGGATTATTAGGTAATATATTACAAAAAAATGGAACAGAGGTAGCTATAGAAAAAAAAAGTATAGAGGAAAATGAAGAAGAAGAAAATTCTAATTTAACTTCTTTGGAATTTATTTCAAATGGAATGATTCAAAAAAAAAAATATGATTTGCATTTTGACTTTGGTGAAAGTAAAAATGAAGAATATTTAAATGATGATAATAAATTTGAGGATTTAAAAGAACAAATAAAAACAAAAATTAGCAAAGATTATAATATTTCAAAAGATGAAATTATAGTAACATTTCCTCAAAAGGGTAGCTATTGTGTTCAAGTTATTTTTGAAAGTGATAAATTTAATAATA
>JAEEGK010007195.1_pt1 | contig 26540 bp, 12 predicted proteins | sample 8958771 | NCBI WGS metagenome assembly JAEEGK01 (sample SAMN16246547, study PRJNA631951) | gut metagenome | biome: gut microbiome; feature: rumen; material: SC-attached | host: Bos | place: Iran: Karaj | collected 2018-10 | reverse complement strand
GAACTAATTATTAAAATAATTAATTTTTATTTATAATTTTTATGATTTAGAAATTGTTATACTTCATATTAAGATTCAAAAAAGTAAATAGTAAATAAAAATAAAACTCTTTAAATTAAAATCTTTACTGTTAAAAAAAAAAATAAAATGTGGAATGATTTGAAAAATTAAAATTGAAGTCCCAATATTTCAAATAAAGAAATGTCACATATCCGAAAATATCAGTTTAAATAGTTAATTATATGAGTTCAATTTTTTATTTTATATAAAAAAATAAAAGAATGGAATCAAAAAAATTGAATTTTTTTGAAAATCAAAATTTAAAAGAAATATATTTATCAAATGAAAATTTAATAAAGATAATGTTTAAATATTGTTCTTTACATGACATTTTAAATCTATCATTAGTATCAAAAAAATTTAATCAAATTGCTCAAAAATTTGATTATTTGTTTAAAGAATTAATAAATAATGTTTTTTTTTCAAATTATGAAAATTACAAGTAAGAAAAATTTTATAAATAATTTTAGTCTTGATATAAAACTTTCAAATGATTGTCAAATTTTTTGTAGTGTTCTGACAATAGATAACAATAAAATTATAAAAAAGGATTTTTCATCACCTTATTTTACAACATGGAAAAGTTTATTTTATTCAGGAATAAGAATTAAAAAAATATGGACAGAAAATAATTTTTCAAATGAATATAAAAATGAACTTTTAAACTTTTCGAATTTTCTCTATAAAAATTTGAAATTATGTGAAAATATGCCTTGTTTAAGGCAAGAAAACAGGATTGTTGAAAATGAAATTAATTCTCCTTTACAAATTTATTTATATGATTTTTTATATGAACAACAAGATTTATACAATGAGTATAGTTCAATTTTTAAAAGTATAAATTTAAAACCCAGAAAAAATTTGCCTTTTAATGATTTTATTTTAAGTTATCATTTTTATTTGAATGAAATTAAAACTGATGTGAAAAAAATTAATCAATTAAAAAAATTAAGATGGTATCTTTGCTTTGATAAAGATAATTATCATGAAGACACTGAAATTAATCTAAATATAAATTTAGGAAAAAGCTCTTTATTTGATTTTGATATAAATTCAAATTCATATGATAATATAAATGAAAGTTTTTCTTCAAATGGAGATATATCTATTAATATTAATGATAATATTTTATTTCAAAATTGCTTAATGAAAAAATGTATGGATGATATAACTGAAAATGAGCCTTTAATAATTGATTTTGAATTAATCAAAAAATTAATAAAAGGAGAAGATAATAAAATATTCTTTTTATTAAAATGTATTCATTTAACAGTTTCAAATTTTTGCCAACAAACAATGAATTATTTATATTCAACTTATAAAAATAATCAATATGAATTTATTAAAGAATATAATAAAAGATATAATAATTTTATTGATTGTGCTATTTTAATAAATAATACTTGTGAAAATGTAAATGTAGCAGTAAATTTTTTATATGAAGAAATTTTAAATGATTATCCTTCTTTCCCAAAATTTTCAATTTTTCGTTTGTTATTAAAAACTTGGTATACTGAAATGACAAATAAAATAAATGAATATGATTCAATAATGTCTTTTTTTAAGCAAGATATTTTATCAATTTATTTAAATTTTCTTTCACGAGATCTAGATTCAATAAAAATGAATATATCTTTGCCAATCAAAAATTCTTCTTCTTTTGGTGAATATTTTATTCATAATTCTAATCATAGTTTCAATGATTTAAAAAATACGAATTTTACATCTAAAGTATCTAAAGATAATTCTCTAAATAAAAATAAAATTATTTGTCCTTTTGGTTCTTTTTATGAAGATAATAATATTTGTTATTCTATTATTGAACAAGGTTTAAATTCTCTTAATGATATTTTTTGTAATGAATATTCAGTTTATCTTTTGAATTTGACTTATATTGACACAAATAATATTTATAATGATTTAATTAATAATATATCAGATTCTATTCAAAGTAAAATTGAAGTTTTATTTAATAACTTAATAATAGAAGAAAAATTTTCGGAAACTAAGGTTATAAATGAAATTTTAAAATATTTTTCTTCGTATTTTTATACAAATAGGATTATAAATAAATTAAAAATGAAAATATTCTCTACTGTTCATGTAGTTTTATCTATCCTATTACTAACTTCTTTAAAGGAAAAATTTAAATATTTTTTAAGAAATTTTAACATTAATACATTAAAAAATACTGGAAAAGTATATAAAAATTTAAATATAAACTCAAGTGTTTATGAAAAATTATATGAAGAATTAAAAATGTATCCCTACGATGAAAGAATCAAAATATTAATTATCAATAAATTTTCTTGTGAAAATTTTTCAAATCAATTAGTTTATTTTAACTTACTTAAACAAGTAGATAAATGGTTCAATCAAGAAAATGAAAAAATGTTAAAAAAAAATAAAAAAGTAGAAAAAGAAATTTCAAGAAGGAATATATCAAATGAATTTAATGAATATAAAAGAGCATTACTTTCTCTAAGTTTAAAGCCAAATTTTGATTTAATAAAAAAAGTAAGAAAAATAGAAAAAGAATATAATAAGAAAAATAATGAATTTGAAAATGATGATATTCAAATGGAAGAGGAAAATAATATTAATGAAAGTTTTAATATTAATGGGGTTTATGATATAAATAATTTTGATATTAATAATAATAATTTTAATGTTTTTGATAATGGATTAGATTTTAATCTAGATAATTACAATTTAAATTTTAAATAGTTTTACAATTTTGAAATCCTTTTTTATGTTTTTATTTATTATATTGTCCTAAATTTCTTGTATTTCATGTTATGAAAGTATTCTATTATTAAAGAGTTTTTAGTATAATTTCATTATAAATTTAAATTTTGTAAAATAAAAATTCAATAAAAAAAATTTTTAAAATATATTAATCAATACTATTTCCCATAAATAATATAAATTAAAAACAATGTTTTAATTTAATGTAATTCTTTAAAACTTAAGATATATTTTTTTATTTGATTATTTTTTAAAAATATATTTTTTAAAGAAAAAAATAAGAGATTACTAATTCTATAATATTTAAAAATGGATAATTGATATTCTAATACTTTTTGACAAAATAATATTAAAAAAATAATTTGTTAATAGAATAGGAATAATAAAAAATATAATTTATAGATGCTTTTTTCGAAAAACTTATTGATTATTAAGATTTTAATTAATTTGTAACTCTGATTTTTATCAAAATCCTTTATATATTATGAATAATTTTATTAATTATTAAAATTGATTTATGAATTATTACTTTAAATCAATTTTTTTGATTGAATTTAACAATAAATTTGGTTAATTAAATTTAAAATAATAATTTTAATATTTTTTTTGAATGAAAAAATGTTTATTTATAAACTTTTAATTTAAGAAGTTTTATTGAAATAATTAAATTTGTAAGTTTATTGGTTTAATCAAAGAAATAAAAATATATTAAAAGAAATAAAACTTATTATTATTAGATAATAAGTTGATATATGATAAAAGATAATAATAAAAGTTTTTAATTGATTAAATAATTTGTGATTTTAATTATTAATATAAAAAAATAATACAAATAAACTTTATTTTAAAGCCAAAACTCAATTCTTTAAAAAAAATAATCTGAGAAACAATAACATTTGAAAAAAACCGGGATTTCAATTTTTGAGAAACAATTAAAATTTCAATAAGAACATTGAACAATTATATTGTCCATATTTGGCTTTCAACATAGCATTATATTGTAAATAAACAGAAAAAGCATAATAAGGAAAAGGGAAAGTAAAAGAAATTAGGAAATCAAAAACAATAGAAACAGCCAAACTACCTAAACTTTTACTATGAGCTCCACAATAAGCAGTAACAAAATACCAAATAAAAATATTTAAAATAAAACAAATAATAAAATAAATAGTAAATTTAAATTTTAATTTACTAATCATACCATTTAATTTTTGAAATAATTGTTTTTTATCGTTTTCTCTTTCATTATTAATTTCATATCTTCTAAATTCAGTTCTAAATTCCATAAAATATTCAAAAATTTTCATTACAATATAAGTTGAAATGGTGGCTAAAAATCCAAAAAGACATTCATAACCAAAGTGAATATGTTTTTTCATATGATATAACTTTCTTAAATGAAAATTAAAAGTATATAAACAACAAAAAAAAAGATCAAAAGATAAAGTAAGAATTAAAAATGATAATTTATAAGGAAAAATTTCAAAAATATCTTTTCTTAAAAATAATGAAATTAGTTTATGTTTTTTTTTCAAAACAAACCAATATAATTCACTGTAAGTATATTTTAAATATTTTTCAATTTCTTCATTAAATCTTTGTATTTTTTCAGCTTCTTCTAATTCTAAAGCTTTTCTTTTTATTTCTTCTTCTTCTTTAATTTTTTTCTCTAACAATTCCTTTTTTTTCTTTAAATCTGATGATTGACTTATATTATCAGATTTTCTTAAAGGTGATGGTGTAAATTTTTTAGGAGAAGAAGAATATTTAGAAGAAGGATTATAATTATTTATATTATTTTCATTGGTTACATTATTTTCATTATTATTTTGATTTTCATAATTGAAATTAAATTTAAAACTATCCGATCTATAAGAATTATCTAAATAATTTTGATTTAATATATATTTTTTAGCATATTTTTCACCAGCTTTATCATTCGGAATATTATTTTTTTCATCGTCTTCTTTTTTAATTTGTTGTAAAATTTGATCTATTTTTCTTGGAGGATTATTTACTAATTTTTCAGATTTTATAGGTTCTATAATATTTGAATATAAATAAGAGAAAAATGGTTTTGTACCTTTAATATAAAAGATTATACAGGAAGTAATTTGAGTAACAAAGAAAATTATTAAGCAATAATTTCCTATATTGTTTTTAAATATATCTTTTGAAAATACTAAATTATAACATTTTACAAATTGAAGAAATTTATCATGATATAATTGATTATTTATAGAATATTTAGTAAAATTGGCTTTGTTATATCCTGTAAATGTTTTTCTTCCAGGACAAGTACAATTAACTCTATATTTTGAAGTATCAATTTTAATTTCAGAACAATCATTTTCACAAAAATAATATTTATTTTCTAAATAGAAATATTTATATCTATCATTTAATAATATATCATACCCACCATCTGGAAAAGTTGAGCAAATATCAGAAAAAAATTTATTTCCAGGAATATAATTAACAATATCATAATGATAATTAGTATATATATTAATAGCAAGTGAAACAGATTCTTGTTTATTTCTTTTAAAATATTTAGAAATTGTGACATTAACATTAGTACAATAAGTATTATCTAATTGAATTCCATACTGATTAAAAATAATATAATCAAATTGAGGAGCAGTTGTATCATCTCTATCAAATTCAAATAATCCAATATAGAAAAAAGAATCACTTTTTAATGAATACATTTTTTTTAAAATTATTAAACAATCATCTAAATTATCTAAAAACCCAATTCCAATATCATAAGCCATTTTATCACAATCTTCAATTCCAGCATCAGTGGTATTACATAAATGAAAATAAGAATTTTCTCCATAAATATATTTATTTACAGGAATTTTATTAGTAGTAAGATAATTTCCTAAAGTAGTATAAAAATCATATAAATCACTTAAAGTATGACATTTATTTTGTAAATTGTCTTTAATTGAATTTTCAGGACATTCTTTCAAACATTCATATTCATGAGTATAATAAGTTATAGGAGCACTATTATATGCACTTGAACATGTTTTTACACATTCATTTGTATTTAAAACTAAATAAGGATAATCTGAAGGACATGAATCTACACATATATGTGAATCATCTTCTATATTTTGATACCAAGAATTTGAACAATAATTTATACAATTATTTGAATTATAAGGATCAAATTCATATCCTGATTTACATGATGTACATTTATGATCTAATTCAGTTCCTTTTTCTAAACATGATTTACATGTTTTATAACAAGTTATAAACACATTATTTACATTATCGAAAAAATATCCATCTACTGTTTCTGAAGATTTATGACATTGATAGAATTTATCTTCTAATCTAAAATATTCATTAGTATTATCACAAGTAATACAATTCATTTTCTTTTTATCTCCTCCAAAGTCACAGGAAGCACAACTTATATAACAATCATCTAAAATTCCATAATTATAATTTGCCACAAAAGTTTTATCTAGAATTGCTGTTTTGCATTCTCCTTTATATATATAATTATTACATTTTACACATTCTCTATTACTATCAGATATTGTATATGAAGGACATGCACCAATACATTTTGAATGAAATCCATATGTTGGAGAAGGACAATATTGTACACAATTCACACCATATTTATATTTATAAGCTGATTTACAAGTTAAACAATTATTATTGTCACCTATTGGTCCTTGTGAACAAGTTTCACAATTTCCATGACATTCTTTAAAAGAATTATCATTACTATCTAAATAATATCCATTACCTATATTATCTTGACTATAACATTTATTGGGAATACTATCAGTGCTTTTAAAATAATAACCAGAAGCACATGTATTACATTTATTGTCTTCTCCACTAATACAAGTTCTACAATTATTAGAACATTTCTTCAGAATAGATGATGAACTAAGATAATAACCTTCTAAAGAATTATAACAATTATTTCCTAAATCTTCAGCTTTATAATATGATGAATCACAAGTAAGACAATTATGATTTGATTCACTTCCTCCAACTGAACAAGTACCACAACTAGTATAACATGGTGTAATATAACCAGTTATTGTATTACCATAATAACCATCAGACGGTTGTATGCATATTTTATCAGTCATACTTTTCCAAAAATAACCAGAAGCACAGGTTAAGCAATCACTTGATGTGCCTCCATTACATGTTCTACAAGATCCATCACATTCTTTCCATTGATATGGTGTTAAATCTTTATCTAAATAATAATTTAAATCAATAGTATCTGAATTATAACAATTATTTGGTGATGATGTTGAAGGTAAAGAATTATATTTAGGATAATATTCAGAATCTGTTAAACATGATATACATTTTTGATCATAAATTGAAGAAGATAATGCACTACATGTATAACAACTCCTATAACATGATGATATCATTATTGTTACTTCACAAATACTATCACTTAATATTTCTTCATCATTTGTACCATAATATGTAAATTTATAATTTCCTGCTGTTGATGGTGCAGTGTATATAAAATTAGTATTAGAAGGATATTTTCTATTAATAATAACATTTTCTTCAACACCACCATTAATAAATTTAAAAGATGCGCTTATAGGTAATTGAACGAATTTAACTTTCTTATCATCAAATTGTTTATTATCAATATAATTATCAAGATTAATAGTAACTTCCCCATTAATAAACCCAGAAAATGAAATACTATTACAAATAGGAGTGACAAAAGCTCTATAATATCCTTTTCCTCCTTCATTTGAATTAGAATAACTTATTAAAGTAATAAATCGATTTAAATATACTGAATTAGGAGACTTAGGGAAATGAGAACTACTAGATAAATCTATTTGTTCACCATAAGTTGATAAATCAGATGTAAATCTTCTATATTTCATAAAATTTGAGCCTGTGCATAAAACAAAATAATAAACTCCTATTTTTCCTACTTCAAATTTTGTATAATCAGAATCTATATCACATCCTTGTAAAAAGTTCTTTCCTGATTCATTTCCACTAACACTTCCTGTTGACTGGGTTGCAATTAAGCAATCAACATATCCATTATTCTTAGTATAACAAACGAAAAATGTTCTTTGATTTAAATCTAATATTTTTTGAGCAATTGAAGTAGAATCACAACCATATTGCCTTAAATTATGATTGGAAATTGAAGATAAAGCATTATTATATACATCTAATATACATCCTGTCTCTGTATCAATATCAGATTTATAAACACATATAAATTGAGCATAATCTGAAAATCCTTTACAATCTATACTCTTTGAATGTACTGTTCGAGAAATTAAAACTGGAGTACCTTCAGAAATTCCTGATGGAGAATAAGAATAAGAAAAAGATATAAGATTTATTTTTGAAGATGTATCAATCCATGCAGCATAAGCTTTATTCAAAGAGGAAACCATTAAATTAAATAAACATATATAAGAATTTGCCCAAAAAGAATGTTCTCCATCTGGAACTGAGTAACTTGTGCCAAGAAGAGATTGTGATACAAATTTAAACCCATTTGCGCTTATTTTTTGTGTTTTTATTGCAAAAGCATTTCCTGAGCCTGGATAAACTATTACTGCTCCTACTTCAGTTTCATGAGAGGAAGATAAAACGAGAATATTATCATTTTGAAGTTCAGTAGAATAACTGGATACAACTAACTTATCAGAACCAAATGCATATGACTTTGAATCATAGGCTATTGATTTTGGATAATTGTTTCCTATTTCAATTGGATTATTTACTGAAAGAATTTGATTAACTATAATAAAATTTAAAATGAAAAAATATTTCATTTTTTTATTTAATTATTTATTCTAATTTTGGTTTCTAATTTTTTTGAGTAATATTTTTATATTGAAAAATTTTCTTTTAAATTTTTTTTGTTAATCATTATAAAATAACATAAATATATAATAAATTTAACGATGATATGAATAAAAACCTTTTTTTGTAAACATTTATTTGTAAAATTATTTTTCATTTTATTATTTTTATAAATTATTGTAATAATTAGAATAATTATATTTATAGAAGACTGAAATAAAAGAAAATATTCATATAAATCAAAAATGAATTAATTATATATAGCTTTGAATCAATTAATTTTCACATTTCCTCATTAACTTTTTTTACAAAGAAAAATCTTTATTTATATATTCAATAATAAATCTGGCCATAATTTTTTCAAATTCTTATTCTTAATAATTTATTGCTTCAATTATTTGATTCATTAATCATATTTTTATTTACAATTTATTTCTTGTCATTTACATTTGATTTGAGTAATATTAAAGGAAGATAAATGTTTCTATTCAAAAAAAATATCGAAAATATAGAATAATCAATCTTATTGATATAAGATAAATTGAATAAAACTTAAGACAATAAATAAATGTTAATTAATTTTAACTTTTGAGTTAAAAAATAAAGTATAAATCAATTCAAATAACATTCATAATCTTCATATAAATAATTAACTAATATATTTCCTAAATTTAAATCTATAACAATTATTCAAATTATAATTTAATTCTTTTATGTATTTATTTATTTATCTGAAATTTTATTTAATTGTTGTTGAAGAAAAACAAGTATTTTCTCATAATTTAATATTCTTCATGCTTCAATAAATCTATATATAAAAATCCTACTTTTTCTATTATAACAATTTTTTGAAAATTTTAAATTCTTCTTTAATCTCTTAAATTACTTCCCCTCTTTTTTCAAAAAAATTTGATATCTTATTTTTCTAAATTGAATAAATTTAATTGAAAAAAATTCACCATTATTTTCTGGATAATTATTCAATGAAATACAACAAAAATATTATATAAAAAATCTAAATAAATATAACCCTCAATAAGGAAATTATAAAAAAAATTGAATCAAGAAAAAAAATAATATTAAAATATATTTTCAAAAATGGAAGATCAATATGAAAACATAGAAAACTATGCTACATTATTTGATTCAATGGAAGAAGGAAAAATGTATTTTATGAAAGAAGAATTAACTGAAGTAAATTATAGACCCCATTTAAAAATAGAATTTGAAAATTGTTATTCTTCAATAGCAAAAAATGGAGGTTTAGTAGCTTTTTGTAAAAAACCAAAAATTTTGATAATGGACAATGCCAATCCATTAAAATTTAATGTGATAGTGATGAGCCAAAATGGTAATTATTTAAAATTAATTCCTTATGATGAAAAAAATAAAAATTTAATTTTATTTGGTTTTAATTATGAAGAAAAATTATATGGTATCCATGATGATGGAACAATAATAAAATTTAATATTGAAATTGAAAATTATGAAAATAAAATATCTAGCGATATTTTTAAAAAAGAAAAAATTATATCATGTAAATTTTTTGAAAAAGGATATGTTTCTCAAACAGAACAATTTAATTTTTATGTAACAAAAGATATTAAAAATCCATTTCCATATATTTTTTTCCCTTTAAAATATATTGGAGTAACAAAACCAATAAAAGAATTTTTATTTTTACCATCATCAATAACCAAATCAAAACAAATTGAATTATTATTCCCAAATTTTAAAGGAAATGGAATAATTCATATAACTGGAAAAGGAGAAAATGAGGAATTTAAAGAGCAAGATAATTATGATGAAATTAAATATATAGAAACCGATATTAAATTACCTTATAATAATAATTGTGGAATTGACAATGAAAATAAAGAAGATATTTTAGGTAATATTTCTGCTTTAGCTTTATCTCCTTTAAATAATCAAATTGCAATGTATAGAAATGATGGAACAGTATTTTTTTTTCATAAAAGTTTAGATGAAGATTTACATAATTATCCAAGAATAAAAGTTCACTTTACTGTGAATGATAATCCTAATGATAATTATGAAAGAAATGAACAGAAAGCAATTTTAGAATATAATGATAATACTCAATTTCTATTTTGTGGTGAAGATGCTGTTTGTATTTGTGGTAAAAGGTTTATTATGTTAATTAATTCTAAAAATAAAACTTTATATTATAAAATCACTGAAAAAAGTGGAACATATGCTTTACAAAATACTGAATTTATGTTTTGTTTAACTGAAATTGATGGATTGAGAGTTATTACTCATAAATATTTATATTTTATTTCAAAAGTTTCTAAAGAATTATATCATACTTGTTATCCTTTTTCTAATCATCCTGCAAAAAAATTATTAAATGCTTTTAAGTTAGATTTAGAAAAATCACCTAATAGCGATTCTGAAATTAGGAAAATTATAGAACAATTAGGTGATGCCATTAAAACTTTGTTGATTGCTGCTTCTAAAATTAGTTATTATGATGAAAATAATGATAAGAAAAAAATTCAATTTTATCTTTTAAAAGCAGCTCAGTACGGTAAAAATTATGTTCAAAATTTAAATTATGATTTTTTTGTTCAAACTTGTCAAGAAATAAGAGTTTTAAATAATTTACACTGTTGTCAAAATATAAATGATATTCCAAGATATATTACTTATTCAGAATATAAAACAATTAAGGATATAATTAAAATCCTAATTAGGCAAAATAATTTTGCATTAGCTTATGATGTTTGTAAATATTTAAATTTAGACTATTCAATTCATATCATTTTTCAAAAATATGCTTCATCACAAATAAAAAAATTAGGAAATGCTTCTATTCAAGAACAAAATCAATTATATGAAAAAATAAGTAAACAATTAAAAAATATACCAAATATTTCTTATATAAAATTGGCTAAAAGAGCTTTTAAATATGGTGCTCATGAAATTGGAAGTAAATTTTTAAAAGAAGAAAAATCAATTTTAACTAAAATTCCACAATATATTAAATTAAGAGATTGGGATACAGCAATTTTACTTTCAATCGATACTTATGATAGAAATGTTATTTTCAGTGTTATTGATAAAATTTTCAAAGATAATAAAGATAATACCAAACATTTCATTGAAATTATTTCTAAATATAATAATATTAATCTTGTGGTTATTGAATACTTAAAGGCTATTAAAGAAAAATATCCTGATTTATTAGAAGTTTATTTAACTCAGAATAATTTATATGAAGATTTATTTTTTATTTATTTAGAAAGATTTTTTGAAATTAAAAATTTACATGACAGAAAATTAATTTTAGGAAATTTAAAAACTTGTTTAAAAAGAATTAAATCAAATGAATTTGATTTTTCATTTTATAAAGAATATTTAAATTCGTTGGAAAATTCAATTCAGTTCAAAGCCCAAATTATTGAAAAAGATTATATTTTAAATACAGATACAGGCTCATTTGATAATTCAATTTATGATTGTTATAAAATTTGTATTTCTCACAACAATTTTCAAATAACAGATAAAGAAAATAAAACTTATAAATTATCAGATAAAAAATATTTGATAATGAAATTAAGAAATTTTGCTGAAAAAAATCAATTTGAGGAAATAAATAAAATTTTGGAAAAAAACAATAATAATTTGAAAAAATTAAATTTAACTCCTTATAATTTAGCTCAATTATATTATGATTTCAAACAATATGATGAAGCTACTAAATATATAAAACAAATGATTGAACCTGATTATTTTACTTATAAAATTGAATTGTTAAAAATGATGGAAAAATATGATGAAGCTGTTGAAATAATAATTAGTGATAAAGATTGTGATAGAAAAGAAGATTTAATTAATGATATTATAAGTAAAAGACCTGATTTAAAACCAAAATGTGATGAACTATTTAAAAAATTCGGTTAATAAGTTATATATTATTATTTAAAATAAAAAAAATTCAATTTTATTGAATTTTTAATTTATTATTCTTCAATAGAATGAATAATATTTTAATCGTTAAATTTTTTCAAAAGAATATAAGAAAATTCAACAATTATTATATATTAAAATAAAACAAAAAATAAAAATAATTCAACTAAATGGGAGTTATACAAAATACACAATGTTGTGACCAAAGTAAAATTCAAAATAAAAAATAAAAGTATCTAAATTAATAGGAGAAATTAGGGTTGAAAATAAAAATCAATTTAGTCAAGAGAACTCACTTATGAAATTAGATACTGTAAATAAATATTTAAATCAAAAATCATATTCAATCAAATTGAATAAAATAAAACCAAATGTTCAAAGTGTACAAAGTGGAGAAGCAACTTTATTTCAAATTGTTCAACTAAAAAAAGTAAATCAACTTAGAAAAACTTTTACAGAAAAAAATTTATCAATAATGAGTATTAAAAGCAGTGAAATAGAATCTTATAGAGAAAATAAAATTATAAAAGATAATGAAAATAATAATTATATCCTGACTGAATTAATGGAAACTAATATAAGAAAAACATTATCAAATCATTTTGTTTTTAGAAATATAACTTCCGAAGTTTTAGATTCCGTCATTAATCAAATAATTTATTGTTCTTTTAATAAAGATGATATTATTTATAAAGAAGGAGACATTGGAAATTTTTTTTATATAATTTTTAAAGGAAAAATTGAAGCAACAAGTGAAAAAAATAATATAATTAAATATTATGGTGAATGGGATTGTTTTGGAGAATTAAGTTTAATTAATCAACAAAAAAGAGAAGAAAATATAAAATGTTTAGAAGATGTTGAATTATTTTCTATTGATGGAATTGCTTTTAGAGATACAGTAAAAAGAATTAATGAAGAAACTTTTAAAGATAAGTTTAATTTTATTAATAATGTTTTTATTTTTAAATATTTAGATTCTATTTCAAAATATAATATTGCTCAAAAAATGTTTGCAAGTAAATTTAAAAAAGACATAAAAATTATTTCCAAAGGTAAAATAGCACAAAAATTCTATATCATTCAAGATGGATTAGTTTCTTGTCAAATTGATAAAAAAGAAATTAAAAAATTGAGTATTAATGATTATTTTTGTCATAATTGTATTTTATTCAATGAAAAAAATTATTTTGATTATTTTGCAATTGAAAATACTTCATGTTTTGAAATTGGGAAAGAAGATTTATATGAAGCTTTAGGTGGAAATTTTATTAATTTAATTTTATTTTGTTTATTTAAAAATCATATTGAGAAATCTGAAAATTTAAAAATTTTATTTCCTGAAAATTTAATTCTTGATGTGTTTAAAATATTTTCTGTGGTAATTTATTCATCAAAGGAAAAATTATTTGATGAAAAATCAAAAGAAAAATATAAAAGAAATCCAAAAAGATTAATTTTTATTGTTGATGGAAATGTATATAAAAATAATAATATATATGCAAGCAAAGGTGATTTTATAGGAGAAGAATTTTTTACAAATTTTAATAATAATATTTTATTTGATAATTTAATATGTGATCCAAATTTAATAACTCTGGAAGTAGATATTTTATTATTATCGAACAAGATAAAAATTGATTTAAAAGAAAATAAACATATGAATTATTTAACTAGAATGAACAAATTAAAAAACATAGAATTATTTAAAAATTTATCCGAAAAAGTTTTAGGTTCTTTAGTTTCTAAATTTGAAAAAAAAATATTTCCAGAAGGTGAAGTTATAGTAGAAGAAGGAAAAATAGCGAATTCAATTTATTTAATTTCAAAAGGAAGAGTGAAAATAACAAAAGAAGGTAAATATATAAGAGAATTAGAAAGTGGAAATTGCTTTGGTGAAAGTTGTTTGTTCCCAAATAATGAAAAAAGCACAGAAACAGTAACAGCAATTGATGGAAAAGTGATATGTTATCTTTTATCAAAAAATGATTTTGATTATCTTTTAACTGATGAAAAAATTCAAAATTATATATCAAAAAAATTTGCTTTACAAGATACATCAATTCAATTAAAGGATTTACATTATATTAAATTTTTAGGAGAAGGAAAATTTGGGTCTGTTTCTTTAGTACATAATAAAAAAAATATTTATGCAATAAAAGCACTTTCAAAACAACATGTTGAAAATGATAAAATATTAGCAAAATATTTTGTATATGAAAGAAGAATAATGTTAAGTTTAGATCATCCATTTATTGTAAAAATGGTAAAAAGTATGAAAAATCAATTTTATTGTTTTTTATTGATGGAATATATAAATGGTGAAAATTTAAATGATTATTTAAATAAAAGAAATGAAAAAAATAATATATATGAAACTCAATTTTATATAGGAACATTAATATTAATATTAGAATATTTACAAAAAAAATTCATAATTCATAGAGATTTGAAACCATATAATTTAATGATAGATTCAAATGGATATATAAAACTAATAGATTTTGGAACAGCAAAGATTTTATCTAATTATACTTCTACAATAATAGGAACTCCTCATTATATTGCACCTGAAATTTTACAAGGAAAAGGTTATAGTTTTTCTTGTGATTTTTGGTCGGTTGGAATTTGTATGTATCTAATATTTTATAATGAACTTCCTTTTGGAAATGATTCTCATGAAGTTATTGAAATTTATAAACATATTTTATATCAGGAAGTTTGTTTTCCTAATATTGAAAAAAAAGATAATAAAATAAAATTTGTTAATGAATTTATATCTGATTTACTTACTAAGAAAGTTAATAAAAGAATATGTAATACAATTAATTTAAAACGTATGCGTTTTTTTGATGGATTTAGTTTTGAAAAATTATATGATTTTTCTTATGACCCTCCTTTCAAACCTGAAATCAAAGAATTAAATAACATGATGGAAATTAATTCTCCTTATGAAAATATTGTAAAGAATGATGAAGTTCAACAAACTGTAAATAAAAAAGAAAAAAAGAAATATATACCAAAAGATTATAATAAAAATTGGGCTGATGAATTTTAGAATTTTTTAATTTTTTCTTTTTTAAAGGAATTTTTATCAAAAAATTGTTTTAAATAATAAAAGAAATGTAGATATGATGAATAAATAAATTCACAATACAAATGTAAATTTTATTAAGTGATTCATTAAATTATAAGATACAATTTTATAAAAAAGATATGTATATAGATTGGAATCACTTATAAAAAAATGATTATTAATATCAATTATTGTTTATTTAATAAAATGTGAAATATTTATATTATTATACTCTTGAAATAAATTAATACAAAAATAGAAAATTTTAAATTTTAAAAATTTCTAAAATGTTTAATTACAGATGAATATAATTTAAGTCATATTTATATTTTTATTTAATTAATCTATAATAAAATATTAAATTATTTAAATGATTAAAAAATGATCAATTTAAATTCTTTTTTGTTATAATGAATTCTTTAAGTTTTTGTTTCTTTTTCAAAAAAAGTATGATTTATGAATTTAGAAGAAAATTTATGTATTTTTATAATTCTTTTTGTTAATAATAAATAATTGTTTTTAATTTTTTTCTTCATTATTTTATTATGATGTATTAAAAATTTTAATTAAATTATTTGAATGTAAATAATAATTTAAAACATATATTTATTTTACATATTTAGAATATTTGTTCAAAAGTTTTTTAATTCTCTTTTGAATAGTATTTAATTGAACTTTTATATCATAATCATTATCTAAGGAATTAGTTAGATTTATTTGGTTTCTATTGATAGAATTTGATAATTTAAATAACTTATTATTATTAATTTTAGGAGATTCAATAGTATTAGAAATTGTATAAGCACGTTCATGATTCATAGAATTAGTAAAATCATTTAATAAAGTAGCCTTTCTTAAATTTATAAAATATCTTGAAGCTGTTGTTAATAAATTATTATTAAATTTGATTCCATAATTATTAAATATTTTAGGATTATTTGGTTGTTCAATATTAATTTTATTTTTATTTTTAAAAGAATTATTTAAAAATTCTTCTTCCTTTTTTTCCTTTAATTCTCTATTTTCTTCTTTTAATTTTTTATTTTCTTCCTCAAGAATTTCTATTCTTTTTTTTAATGATATATTTTCATTTGTTATTTTTTCCATTATATTATTTTTATTAGTAGAAAGGGAATTTCTTTTAATATTATTATTTATATAAATAGTTCCATTTGAATTTGATTTATTTTTTGAATTTATAGTTAAAGTTGGAAATACTTTCAAATTCAGATTTGAATAATGTAAATCAAAAATATTTTTGATTTTCAATTTTACATTATTTTGATTTATATTATTGTGAATATTTTCCATTTTTTTCCTATTTAAAAAAGCAATATATTAATGTAAATTAATCTAACAAAAAACTTAAAAATTCTTTAATTTTTTTATTTTATGAATATTTATAAATTATAATTAATTTTAAAGTAAATTAAATTTTATAAAAAAAATGAATCATATAAACTTTATGTATATTAAAAGAAAAGAAGTTCAAAATGAACAAACAGATTTTTCAAAACAAAAAGAACCAAAAAAAATGTTTTCTAATCATAAACATACTTTATCAGAAATAATGGCATTAAGAAAAAATAATCCAGATTTAAATTTATTTAAAATTGACAGATTAAATACAATTGAAACTAATGATAAAACTCCTGAAAAACCAAATAAATCTAAAAAAATAATTTCTTCAAGTTCTTCAAACATATTTAATCAAATACATAATAATAATAAAGAATCAAAATTTAAATTTAATATTCAAGAAGAAGATAATTCTGATTCAAATTTAAAAGAAAAATCTAGAAAAAGAAGTTTTTTATTGAAAGATTTCAGTTCAAATGATATTTTTTCAGGAAGAATAAAAAAAATTTCAAAATATATAAAAACAGAAAAAAAGAATATTATAATAGAAGAAAATGAAAACAAACAAAAAATTAATGAAAAAGAAGATTTAAATATAAATAATAATGATCAATATTTTAAATTTAAACAAATTTATAGAAATATAGAAAGTGAAAGATTAAAACATGAATCAAATTTACCAAAAGAATATTATATATCTCAAGAAAAAAATTATAATACAATAACTTTATCTTTACAAGACAAAAATTTAGTAAATGAAGCAAAAAAAAAATATTTTGAAAAACGTAAAAAACAAATAGAAGAAGAAGAGAAAAAAAAAGAGATAATAAAATTTAGAGAAGGTTTAATAAAAGATAAAGAAAAGAGAAAAATAAAACAACAAGTATTACATAGACATGAGAAATATAATAATACAATAACAAAAATAAAAGATAATAATGTTTTAACAGAAGGAACAAAAAATTTAATATTAATAGAAAGAATAGCAGCTGAAGAATCAATACAAAATGGAATTTATTCTTCTTGGATAAATGTTAATATTAAAAATGAAGAAATTGAATGTTTTAAAATAGGTTCTAAACATTATTGTTTTTGTACTCACTTATTTACTGATCATAAAAAAATCAATAAAATATCAAATGATACAAAATGTAATTTATGTTCTTGTAATGAATATATTTTTTTTCCAAAATTACCAGAAGAAACTAATTTATATAAAGAAGCTTATAAAAAATTATTTAATTATAATAATTGGAAAGGAAAATGTTTATGCAGTCATTCTAATGAAGAGCATGAAGTAAATAATAAAAGAAAATGTAAAGTTAAATTATGTAAGTGTACAAAATTCAGGTCTGAATTTTTATGTGGAATTTGTGGGAAAAAATGGGAAGAACATTATATGCAATTTACTACTGAAGATGAAAGAATTAGATTAGGAATGCCAATTGGAAGTGAATTTAAACCTTTTACTAGGAAAATGTATGAAGAATTACTTAAAGATGATTTGTAAAGTTTTTTTGAAATTCTTAAGTTATTGTTTTTTTTAGGATATTTTTTACTTTTTTTATTTATATAATAAAAGGAATATTTTTTAAAATAAAAAAAATTCAAGGTAATTATTGTAATTATAAATATATGTAAAAAATGTTTGAATTATATTTTTTATTAAATTATGTTTATTATTATTTTTTTTAAAAATTTATATTTTTTTTATAGTAAAATATTTATATATTGTATTATAATTTAAATAATTAAAAATAAAGATAAATATGAAAACAAATAAATGAATAAAAGTAAAGATGGTTATAAAATATTTTATTATTTAATCATATCATCATTTATCATTCTTTTAATTTCAATCATTTATTCAAATATAAATATCTCCAAAATAATATTTAATTTTAATAAAAAAGTAAAATCAAATAATAATCAATATTATTTTATTCTTGTTTTAGATATAGAAATAGGAATTTCAATAATTAATATTATTCAAACATTAATTTTTGGAATTTATGGTTTTTTTAAAATGAAAAGATGTTACTTATTAGTTTATCTTTTTTTTACTATATTTGTATTTATTTCAAATATATTAATTTTTAACATAATTTTATTTTATTATCCAAATCAAGTAAATCTAAGTTTTTATATTGTTTCTGCCCTAAAAGAAATTATTCATTTGATAAATATTATATTTATTATAATAGTTCAAAAATATTTTAAAAATGATGAAAAGTATGAAAAAATAACATTAAAAACTGATAATTTATCAGAAAAAATTTTTAAAGCTCTTGCTGAACAACAACAAAATATTTTAAGCCAGAATTTAGAAAAATATGTTGATTTTTCACAATTAAATATTTATTCTGAAGACTTAAATTCTTCAGATAAAGTTTCTTTTTGAAATAATTTCAAACTTATTTAAAAATAGTATAATATCTAGTATATTTTAATAAATATATTAATTATTTGTTATAAATCAATTAATAATATATATAATATAGTTAATTAAATAATTTTATTTTTTTAAACTGGAAAAAAATATTTCACTTTATTATTATTCTTCATTTAAAATAAAAAAAGAATTAAAATCATTAGAAAACAAACAAATATTAAGTAAATAGTCAAAAATAATAATATATTTTTCATATTAAAAAATGTTTTTTATATCCTTAAAATTTATAAAAAAGGTAAAAATCTTTTATTTCTTTATCATCCCTAAAATATTTCAATTTAATTTTTATATATAATAGATTTAATAAATTATTAAATTCTCAAATCTCTTTCCGCAATTTGAAATATAGTATTCCTAAAATATTTTTTTTTATTAAGTCTAAAGACAATAAACAAAGAGAAGTTATAATGATATATATAAAGAAATTATTAATTTTAATATTCATTGTTTTTTTTTTATTAAAGATATATTTTATCTTCTTTTCTCATTAATTATAAATAATAATTAAAAGGAGATTTTTAATGATTTATTATTTTATCAAATCATAATTTTTTGATTTTTTTTAGATTTAGAGTAAATTTTATATAATTATTAATTTAATCAATATATAAAAAATTCATTTATTTATAAAAGTAGACTAAAAGGTGTTTAAAAAGTTTATTACTTTTAATATTTTCTACCCAATAAAGGTTGAAAATAATATTTAATTATTTTTCTTAAAAAAATTAAAAATAAAAAAATGAAATCTTTTGTACATTTTTTAAATTAAATTGAGAAATAATTTTTTATTAAAATAATGATTATTTATATCCAATCTATTTGCAAAAAAATTTCTATTTAATAATAATAATGGAATAAAATTTGAATAGAATTTATTCCCAATTATATAATTAAATATTTTTAAAATTGAGATACTATTACATCTTTATTACCCTTACTTAATGAATCATTATTTTGATTATTTAACAAATAATTACAATTAATACAAGGATTTTGTAAACATATAATAGTATTCTTTAATTTTTTAGAATAATTGCTCATTTTTTTATTGATATTTTTAATATGATTAATTTTATGTAAAAAGTGATTTCTATTTTTTCTTAATTTGAAGCAAGTTTTTTTTAATGTATTTAATTCCTCAAATAATTCATAATTATCTTTATCAATCAAATTATTAGAAATTTTATCAAAAATATTTAAATTATATGAATCATAATCAATTTGATCAATTTCGGTATTTAAACCTTCAAAAGAAAATTTATCACTATTTGAAGAGCAATCTGATTCATCAGAATCTAAATTATTCATATTTATTATTAATTTTGTATTGTATCTTTCATTATATATTTTTGCGATTAAACCTTTATTAATTTTATTTTTTATTTTTTCAGTTTTTTTTTGTTTTATCTTTTCATTTAAACATTTAATTGCATCTTTTATTTTTTCTTTGTTTGAACATTCACTTTTTAAAATTTGCTTATTTATTTTTTTTAAGTTAATATTTGATTTATTCGATAAATTCAAATTTAAACACTCTATATTGTTTAAAGGATGATTTAAATAAATTTCTCTATTTAATTCTTTAATAAAATTATATTTTTTATTAAATTCAAATGTATTTTTCATTTTTTTAATTAAAGAATCTTTTTCATTAATTTTATTAATTATTCTAAAATTTTCAAGAGAGAGTAATTTTTTTTCTTCTAGTTCAGTCTTATTTAAATATTCCTTATAAAAATCTTTAATTTTTAATTGTAATGATTGTATTATCGATGATAATAAAGATAGATCTTCTTTTTGTTTTATATTTTGTTTTTGAAATTCAGTTAAAAGATTTTCATAAATTTCCTTTTTTATTTCATTTTTTTCAGAAACATTTATTTTGTCGATTTTATGAATATATATTTTAATAATATAAGCAGAAAATTTAAATAATTCTTTTAAATAATCATCCTTTAATTTTTGATATTTATTTTGCTTTTTTAAATCATTATATATATTTTGAAGATCTTTTATTTTTCTTTGTTTATAAAAGAAATTATTTTTTGAACTCATATTTTTTATATATATATTGATGATTTATTATTTAATTATACTAATTTTTATTTAAATAATAATATTTTTTTTATATTACCTAATGATAAAAAATGAAATAAAAGTTTAAAATTAAATTTCCCTGAAATATCATACCAATAAAATTATATCTTAGTAAACCTATATAATTCATAATTTTTTTGTAAAAATCTACCTTCACTATCTTTTAATCTTTTTAATAATAAAATAATTATAATGCTAAAAACAATGAAGCATAGTTTAGAATAACCTTATTTAATAAAGTTACAAAAATTTATACATTTAAAAATTAAATTTTTTTCTTTTTCTATTTACTCTTAAACAAAAAGGAGCTTTTTGTAATTCTACAAAAATTTTTAAACTTTGATTATAATTTATATTTTTTATTTTTCGAATTAAATCATAATCTTTATTTACCCATTTATTATCAACTAATTCACTTATTTTAGGTCTATTTTCTGCCTCAACATTAATTAAATCAGAGACTAATTGTTTTAATTCAGAACTATAATTTAAATTTTTAATTACTGTTTTTCCTTCATTTATAAAATTGATAATATTGTCTTTATTTGCTTTAATTTTTCTTCCTTCTTCATCTTTAATATCTTTGATTAAATCTTTTCTAGCAATCATACTAAATAAAATACATCCAAATGCAAAATAATCTATTGTTCTTATATTTGAAGTTAAGACTTCTTTAGAGTTATTATAAAATTCAGGAGACATATATTGATAAGTTCCAGTTTGTAAAGTTGCTTTTTTATGTTTATTTACAATTTGTTTTGTAACTGAGAAATCACTTAATTTGATTGTAAAATTATCTCCTAATAATAAATTTCCTGGTTTTATATCAAAATGAACTAATAAATTTAAGTCTAAAAATTCAAAAACTTTTATAATTTGATATGCAAAAAATTTAATTGTTTCTTCTGAAAAATTATATAACCATTGAAATTTATTTGTTTTATTTTTTATTGCAAGAAAATTATAATTTATATAATTATAAATAAATAAATTAAGATCAATAAATCTAGCTTTTTCCATAAATAAAACAAAAACTTTTTGATTTTTTATTTGATTTTCTCCACTTTTTAATCCTAAAATAATATTATTTGATTTTAAATTTAATGAAAATCTAATTTCATCTTTTATCTTTTGTTCTTGTAATTGAAATTTATTTTCATTAATTTTTATAGGTTTATAAATTTTTAAAGCAAAAGAAATATTATTACTGGTTGATACGTGGTATACTTCTCCAAAAGCACCACCACCTAATTTTTTTTTAATTTTTATATTATATTTTTGTTCTAAATATTCTTTTATTTCTTGTGTTATTTCATTATTTTTTAGCTTTTCTTTTAACATTTTATTAGAAAATTAAATTTTCTCTAAATATTTTCTTAAGTCAATAATTTAAAAAAGCTATTTTTGAAACCTTATCAACTAATTTGTCATTTAATTTAGCTTAATTTTATAGTTTTATGTTATTGTTTTAAGATTATTGTTTGAAAAGTATTATTTAATGATAAATAGGTTTAAAAATTCTTTTTTAACATACAAAATTTGAAAAAAAAATTTATTTATTTATTACATTTTTCTTTTGTCTTAACTAACCAAAAAAAAATATTATTATTTTCATCTATTTAAGATTTTTTAATGTTTTTAAAAAAAATCTTTTGGGTGGATGTTTTTCATGAATAGAGGATTCTGAAATAAATGTTATATAAATTATAATTAAATTTAATAGTTTTAACATTAAAAATTTAATAATTTAATTTGGTTGAATTTTTTTCCATTTATTTTCTTTCTTTTAAATTTAATTTTTTAATGGATTCAATTAAAGAAATTATTAATCAAAAAACAAAAAGAGAAATTGAATCTAAAGAAATTAAAAAAGAAATAAATGAGATGCAAAAATCAAATTATCTTTCTTTGGAAGAAGCTTGTCATGAATTTAAAAAAAGGAATAAAGAATTAATTCAAAATTTAATTATTTTTAATAATTATAATTTTAATCTTAAAGATAAAAAAAAATATCTAACATTTGAATTTTTAATATTATTTATTTCAAATAAGGAAAATATAAAAGAAGATGTTAAAATAAATTATCAAAAAATAAATGAAAAATTGAAAAATTTAGGAAATAATTATACTTTAATTATAAAATATATAATAAATAACAATGAAATAATTGAGGATTTAAATTATATTCCTGATAATTTAAGTCCTTTTGACTTTTATTCTTCAATTAGTTTTTTAAAAAATTATAAATGGAATTGGAAAAATAATTATTTATTCCTATTAGGAGATAATGAATATTATAAACAACTTATCTATTCTGTTTTAATACAAAATAAAAATATTAATAATATTATCAATGAAAACAATGAAGATAATTTATTAAAAGAAATTTTTAAAAGAGAAATAACTTTTAAAGAAAAAATTGAAATGTTCAATGAAGAGAATTTAAGTTATATAAAAAAAAAATATTTTGGAGAAATAGAAAAAGATGATATTAACTTATTCACAGAAATTTCAGAAAAATTAAAAGAGAAACAAATAATTTTAGATGAAAATGATATCCAAACAATGGATTTTATTCAAAAAACTACTAATATAAGTATAGAACAAGAAATAATTAAAAAGAAAAAACAAGAAAGAGAAAGAGAAAAAGAAAGAGAAGGTAATTTAAAAGAAGGAAATGTAAAAGAAGGTAATTTAAAAGAAGGTAATTTAAAAGAAGGTAATTTAAAAGAAGATAATTTAAAAGAAGATAATTTAAAAGAAGATAATTTAAAAGAAGATAATTTAAAAGAAGATAATTTAAAAGAAGATAATTTAAAAGAAGATAATTTAAAAGATCAAAATTATAAAGCAAATAAAAAAGATGATAATAAAATAAAAAAAGAAGAAAAAAATGAGAATAACAATCGAATAAAAAAAGAAGAAAAAGATGATATAAAAGAAAATAATAATGAAATTAAAGAAGGGAAAAATGAAGAAATTAATATGGAGAAAAAAATTGATAAAAATGATTTATCGAATGAATATCAAAAACAAGAAATAAAACATATAAAAAGAATTAATTTATCTTTTTCTATTAATTTTAATAATAGAAACGTTATCACAAATATTCCAAAAAATTCTAAAATAAGTTTTAATACATTTTTTTGTAATTCTTTTCATTCAAAATGTCATTCTTTAGAATTAATTGAAAAAAAAGAAAATAACAAAATTAAAATTCCAAATTTTAAATCCCCATCATATAATCATAATGAAATAAAAACTACTTTAAAAATAAGTAATAATATATATTTAATTGATAATAAAATTTACAATATTCCAATTTATGATTATAATTTAGATAAATCTTTAATTGGAAAATTTAAAATTGAAATTCCTTTTAATCATTATAATTTAAATTATTTATTAGAAAATGAATTGATAAAAACAGCAATATGTGAATATTGTTTAAGACATTTTAATATTTTAATGTTTAAAAAAGGAATTAATTTAAAAATTAATTCAAATGATTTATATGAAATTTCTTTTTATAATAGTAAATATCTATTTTGTGAAGATTTAATAGAAAATTACAAAAGTAAATTTGATAAAGATATTATTGAAACTTTTTCACATTTTTCTTATTGTTTTTCTTATGGTAATTTCCTAATAGATAATATAATAGAATATAATGGGAAAATATATAAATTTAAATTATATAGAGCTGATAATCATAAATATGCTTTTTTTATTAAATTTTTTAATGAACATAAATGCAATAAATTCTGCCATGAACTTAATTTAGAAAATGAAAATTTTTTTATTGTCATTTCTCAAGAAAATACTAATTTAATTATATGTGATTTATGTAAAAAAATTTTTGAAAATGGAAAAGAAGAAGAAAATAATGATAATCAATTAAAATCATTATGTAAAGAATGTAAAGAAAAAACAATATCAAGTAAAAATGAATTACTGTGTATAATGTGTAACACTTTATTTGATTATTACCATTATTTTTACATTACCAAAAAAAAAGAATTACCAAATATATGTAATAACTGTTCTAAAATCAATAATTAGTTATATATTTTTGAAAATATAAATTTTTAAAACCAAAAAAAACAGAATATAATTCAAAAAAAAATTAATTTAAATACATAAAATAAAATAAAAAAAATAAAAAATTTAACATCATATTCCTTTAAAAAAATAAAAAACTCCTCAAATATAAATCCTGAAAAAAAAAAAATATATAAAAAAATGAAATCAATAATTCTCTTAGCAATAATAGCATTAGCAACAAGTCAAGTAGAATTACAAGCAGAACCAATTCCAGTAATTAAATGTTTTGTTTCAAGTGATGTTCTCAAAAAAGATGTGTTAACAATTCTTGATGCAATAAATCAATTTGTAGAAGACCAAAATATATTACTTCTTGTATCAAAATTAATGGGAGTATATCCTGAATTAGAAAAAGAAGTAAAAAGATGTTTAGCTGCAGAAAATATAGTATTAAGAGGAATTAAAGATCTTCCTGAAGCTATTAGAAAAATTTGGGAAAAACTTCCTAAAGCTTTAAGAGATGAAATTGTTAAATTTGTTAAAACTACTGCTAAAAAAAAGGCTAAAGAATTATGCCAAAAATTAGCCACTAAATTCAAATTCGATGCTGAATTATGTAATTTTATTGATGTTATTATTAAAGAAGATTAAAATAAATAAAATTAATTGATAGGCTTTTATCATTTTATTATTTAGTTTTTTGAATTTGGATTTTAATAAATGTATATATTTTTTTTTAATTTTTTTTTTAAGAGGATGCTAAGTTTTTAATTTTTTTTAACACAGTTTTTTTTGGTCATAATTTTTTTACTTTAGATATATTTAGATTTTTATTTTTTTTTGATGTGATTTTGGAAATTAATGCATTTATATTTGAAGATTAAAATCTTTTCTTCAAATAATAATTATTTTATTATT
>JAEEGK010007193.1_pt1 | contig 26543 bp, 8 predicted proteins | sample 8958771 | NCBI WGS metagenome assembly JAEEGK01 (sample SAMN16246547, study PRJNA631951) | gut metagenome | biome: gut microbiome; feature: rumen; material: SC-attached | host: Bos | place: Iran: Karaj | collected 2018-10 | reverse complement strand
ATCGATGAAAGGTGAAGATACAAATAATGAATTTTTTAAAAATTTACCTAAACTTTATCAAAATGCATATCAAGGTTCATTAAATAGTTCTTCAAAAGGGGTTTTAACTGTGTTTGAAAGAGCCAGAAAAATTATAAAAAATAAAGATAAAAACAAAACAATTTCATTAGTTTATTTTGATGAAATGGGATTAGCTGAAATATCTAAAAATAATCCATTAAAAGTAATTCATTCTCAATTAGAATATGATGAAAATGAAGACAAAGTAGCATTTATTGGAATTTCAAATTGGACTCTTGATGCAAGTAAAATGAATAGAGGAATTTATTTAGCAATTCCAGATCCAGATGAAGAAGATTTACAAAATACTGCTTTAACTATAGCAGAAAGTTATGAACTTGATTTAGAAAATAATCCTTTAAATGAGGAATTTTTTAAAAAATTAGCAAGTACTTATTATGAATATAAATTAAAATTAAATAAAAATAATATTTATCAAGAATTCCATGGGACTAGAGATTTTTATAATTTAATTAAAAATGCTAGTAATTTAATTAAAGATAATTTTAATCCAGATGAAAATGCAATCATTCAAATTGGAATTTCTTGTTTAGAAAGGAATTTCGGAGGCATTGGTAATTTGGAAAATAATTGCAATTCTATATATGTTATTAAAGAAATATTTAAAAAATGTTATGAAAGTGTTCAACCAAATAATGAATATAATGTTATGGAATGTATTAAAAGAAATATTGAAGATAAAGATGGAAGATATTTATTAGTTATTAGTAAAAGTAATATTAGTCCTTATTTATTAGGAAATATATTAAATGAAATGGGAAAAGATTATACTTTTTATTTAGGAAGTCATTTCGAAATTGATCAAATAGGAGAATATTATTCAGTTAAAATATTAAATAAAATATTATCAATAATGGAACAAGGCAAAGTTCTTTTATTAAAAGATTTAGAATCAATTTATCCTTCATTATATGATTTATTTAATCAAAATTTCACAGTTGTTTCAGAAAAAAATTTTGCAAGAATTGCTTTAGGTTATTCAAATAATTCTTTATCATTTGTTCATAATGACTTTAAATGTATTATTTTAGTTGATGAAAGTGAAATTGAAAAAGAAGAAGCACCATTTTTAAATAGATTTGAAAAACATATATTATCATTTGAATCATTATTAAAATCTAACATTAGAGAAAGAGTCGATGAAATATATAATTTGATTCAATCAATACCTAATTTAGCTTATAATTTTTCTCCTAAATATAAATTTGAATTAAAAAATCAATTGGTTAATTGTGACAAAGAAGAATTATTAGGAATTGCTTATTCTATTAAAGAAAAAAATATTAATGAAATTCAATATGAAGTTTTAAAAAAAATTGTACCTACTTTTTCACAAGATATTATAGTTAGTTTAAAAGTTTCTAATTTTGATGCTGTTAATCCAGGAGTTTTAAATCAAATATTTGAAATTTATGAACAAGGTGAACATTCTAATCTTACTAATTTTTTAGAAAAAACAAATTTAAAAATGAACATTGTTTATACTTTTTCAAGTATTTTTGAAAATATTAAAATAAGAAATAGAAATGGTGAAAATATTATTAAAAATAATAATTTCAATTTAGAAATTAAAAATGATTCCATTTTTAAAATTACAATCGCTAAATTGAAAAGTGAAAATGATTTAGATAAAGATTTAATTAATTTTGATGAAAACAAACGATTAAATGTTTGTATTTTACAATTTCAACCTAATGATACGGAAACAATGAATTCTATTAAATTTTATATTGAAAATTATATCAAATATAATGCTAAAAATTTAGAAAATAAAATATTTATTTTTATGGTTCATTTATTTAGAATAGAGAGAGACATTAAAAATAATAATAATATGATGTTTAAACCAAAAATTTTCCCAAATAAAGAAGAAGGTGACAAAAATAAAGAAGAAGAATTAAAGAAAAAAAAAATAATAAAAAATCAAACTTTAATATCTCATTTAGCAAACTTTAATCAAATTTTTATAGATAATTTAAATGGATTAAACGTTTCAATAAAAGATATTTTAGAAAAAACAAATAAAGAAGTTTTTGAAATGAAAGAATTAATAAATTTAGAAGAAGAAATAAACAACAATACCTTTAATTCCTTTTCTTCAATAAGATATCAATTTAAAAACAAAATAACTGATTTTGAAAATAAAAATTATCAAATAATTATGACTCCAAAAATAATAAAAAGTAATGAATTTCAAGAAAAAATAAAATCAATAATGAATAGAGAAATAGTTAAATCTGATAATATTGCATTATTATTATTTAAAGATTCAAATTCTTTCAAAAAAGATGATATTGATTTTATAACAGGAATAAAAAATTTCCAAATTCACACAATAAAACTTACATTAACTAAAATAATAATTAAATGTGAAAGAGATCATGTTTTATCATTTTTATTAAATGATGAAAATATTAATGATAATTTCTTAAAAGAATGCTTTGATAAATATTTCGAATATTTAGATTTAGGAGAAGAAAAACCAAGTTTAGAAATGAATAGTAATGAAGTACAAATCTTAATGGGAATGAATATACCTGGTATAAAACCTATCTTTGAATATGTTATTCAATATGTAAATGAAATTAAAATGGAATTTTTCTTAAATGAAGATACTATGAGAAATAATGAAAGTGAAAATGAAGAAGAATTAGAAAAAGAAAAAAAAGACTATGATACTAAACAAGAAATATTAATTAATAAAGTTGTGAATGAATTTAAAAAAAATGATATTTTTAAATTTTTGGAAGAAAAGAGTAAACATGATGAAATTACTGAAGAAAATATTAAAAAAATATATTATGATTATTATACTATTTTTTTAGGTAATCAATTTAATTGTAATTATTCTCAGTTACTTTTAGTTTTAGAAAAATTAGTTGAAACTAGATTTGAAAATAAAAAAGAAAATTTAATTAAAGATCTTTCAAAAACTATGTTATGGATGGAAAGTAATTCAATTAATATATATATGATTTTAGATATGTTTAATATAATTCAAGGTTATAAAGAAGATTTATTTAATATTATTGATAATATTATAGAAAATAAAGAAATAAATTTAGAAGTTTCTGATAGAAGTCCAGAATGTAAAAAAGAAGTTAATCTTGCATTATTTTTAATTTATGAATCTTGTTTAAAATCAATATTAAATGATGCTGACTTTTTAATTAATTTAAATGAAGTTAAATATTTTGAATTTTTAAAAACTATTAAAGGTCTAATGCAAAATGCAATGCAATTAGAAATTAATTTAAGATTCTTTTCAAAAGAAATATTCAATTTGCAATCTTTCCTACAAATTATTCCTTTATTTACTCAAGAAGGTAATAAAAAAACTGATGAAATAAAAGAATTAATTGATATTATGAAAACAGAAAGTGAATTCTTTGCAAAAGAAGATATTAATGATGATGAAAATATAAAAGGTTTATTAAATAATTTAGATAGACAATATCAATTTTTAAAGAAAATAATTAATGATAAAGAAACTTTTATTAAAATGATGGTGTTTATTTTTGATGGAAAAATAAAACAAATATCAAATTCAGAGTATAGAAAAAAATTATTAGATTATATTTTAGAAGATAATACTTTAACAATTAAATCAGGAAATTTATTAGGAATAATATTAGATAAATCAATTGGTCCAAATTCTGATACAAATATAAAAGTAAATGAAAGAATTGAAGAATATTTATCTTTTGCCAAAGAAGAAAATCCATTATATGAAAAATTTGAAAATCAAAAAGAAAATAAAATACTTGATGAAGTTTTATTATATTTATTTGAATCATATGTTATATCTTATTTCGACAATCACTCTGGGAATGAAGAAGAATCAATTAAAAATATAATTGATGGAATTAGTTTAAAATATTTAGATAAAAGCTTACTTTTTATTGATAATTATACTAAAAACAATTTAAAAGATTATACTTATCCTCATTTAGCAATGTTAATAAGTATTGCTTATATTAGAGTTTATTTAAATAAATTAATTGATATTGAAATGAATGAATTAAATAGACAAAAAGCAGGAAATATATCTCATATTATTAAAATAATTGAAGGTCCTACAAAAAATAGTGTTAGAACTGTTATTAAATTTTTTGTTTTAAAATTAATAAAAAATAATTTAGAAGATTATGATCAATTTAAAACATATCATTTTGAAAAAGTTCAAATGTCATCATTTGTAAAAGATTTTAACTTTGATGATGAAAAAATAATCGCTAATTTTGATTATTCACTTTTACCAATTGAAAAGATAGAATTATATTCTGAATATTTTACTAAATTTATGGAATGTTATGAAAAAGAATTTCAAATTAATTCTCAAGATTTTGTAAAATTAATAAATGAAAATTCAGGATTTGATATTTTCATAAATATAACGATAAATAAAATATTATCAAACTTAAGTAAAGATAATTATTTAAAAGATAATCAAAATATATTTAATAAATTTTCTTCATGGGCATTATCAATATTTAAAAACATAAAAATTACTCAAGAAGCAAAAGAATTTTTAAAATTATTATATGACAGTGAAAAATTGACAAAAACAACAATTGATTATTTTGGAAAAATAACAATATCAGATTTAGAAATGATTTTATTTATATATAGACTATTATTAGATTCATTAAACAAAGAAGGGGAGTATTTTTATTCTAATCTCCTAACAAAAAATATGTTAACCATAATAAAAAATAATTATATTCCAGGAGGAGAACCTAATGAAAATATATGGATAAATTCAGCAAATGAAATGGAAGAATTTTTAATAAAAACAAACGATGCTTATACAGGAGCATATATTTGTTCATGTGGACAATGGTATAATGTAGATCAATGTGGTCTTCCAATGGTTGAATCAAAATGTATTTTATGTGGAAAAAGAGTAGGAGGAACTTGGCATGTTCCAGTTGATAGGGAAGGACATATTAGAGTATTTAAAGATAAAGCACAAATGGATTATATGGTTAAATGGGTCCTTGATAATAAATGGTTAGAAGAACATCCTGATAAACAAAAACATGAATTTAGATGTAAGACTATTCAAGATTTTAAAAAGGATGTTTTAGAGAAGAGTAAAGATGAATATAAAGGAGCTAAAAATGTTACTATGGGATTCTTTGATAAAATTGATAAGAATGTTAGAGAGTTAAGTCAAATTTCTTATAGGCTTCTTTCACTTATTTTTTATGGATGTTTATATTTTGGTGTTTTATTAGGATATATTAATAATGATGATGTTAAAGAACTTTTACCACATGAAAGTAAAAGTATAATTGAAATAATGGGGAAAACCTATAAACATTTAGAAACTGCTTTAAAAGCAAAAGGAATTAATGAAATACAAATCTTTTTAAATTTTATTTATCCAAAATTATCAAATATAATTACTAAATTTCCTCTAATTAAAACAATAGAAATTAGAAGAAATGTTGAAAAAAGTATAAATGAATTAATAGATTCCAGTGTAAATGAATATGAAAATTATAAAAAAACATACATAGAATATAATAACAAATTAAATCAAATAGATTTTAATTCTTTAAGATGTATAATTCAAGAATCTATAGATCCATTATTATATAATGAAGATAAATATCCTTTATTCCATTATTTCATTGTTCCAAAATATCCAAATAAAAAACAAATGATAGAAGAATTAAATTTAATTCCTCAAAGCGACCAAAAATATCCAATTATAAAAAGTTATTTAAATGATAATGGTCAAGTAAAAGCACTAAATAGTATAATAAAAATGAATCCATTTGTAAATTCAATGATAGAACAATATACATATAAAATAACAAGAGATAAAGGAAAAGAAATAAAAATAAAAGATGCTTTAACAAATGATATTTTAAAAAATCAATTTAAAGAATTTCAAAAAGGATGGAAGAATTTATGTACTTTTTTATCAAAAATGCAAAAAAATAAAGAATTAAAAGAATTATATTTACTAAAATATAAATGTAGACCTCCAATGGAGATAAAAGAAATAAAAGAAAATGATGAAATTGCAAATGTTTTAAATGATGATGGGGAATATTTATATGGAATGTATTTAGCAGCAGCATATGATAAATTTATTTCTTGGCAAAATGCATTTTTAAATAATATAATAGGTAATATAAGTCAAAGTGGAGTTTTACATTATTTTAGGGATCAATTACAAAAAGAAATTTATGCTCAAGATGCTACAAAATCTGAAGTTGTAACATTAAATTTAAATACTGATTTTTCTCTTTATCAAAGTTTTGAAGAAATTATTGTTGCTTTTTCTAATAGAAATTGCTTTGAAAAAAATTGTACTATTAATTATACTAATTATAAAAATATTTCATATAATTTTGATTTAATTGAAGAAGAAATTGGTAAAATTATTTTACCAGGAAAAAAATTATTTAAAGTTGATGGACAAAGATTTGTGACTTATGGTTTTGAAGGTTATCGAGGAGGAAATTCAACTATTATTCAAGATTTTGTTAGTAAATATAAACAAGATAAACTTGAAAAAGAAGAAAGGAGAATTTTATATGAATTTACCCATAAAAATTTAATTGATTTTAATAAATTTATGTTTTCTATACAATTACTTATTTTTTATTTAAAAAATGAAAATTATCAAAGTGAAACTTCAATTAATGATACTATTAGCGCAATTCCTGATTTTGTAAAAATTAACGAAGATTGTAAAAGATTTTTTGAAGAACATCCTGAATTTAAATTAAAAGTTTTAATTTCTATATATGAATATATAGAATTATTATGTTATCCTGAAATAGTAGAAAATGTAAATGAAGAATATAAAAAGAAATTAGAAAAAGAAGAAACAATAAAAATAAATAATTATTTTGATAATGGTGAAAAAAAACTTGTAGATAAATTATTATTAGCAACTACAGTAAGAAAATTAATTTCTAGATTTTTAAGTGGAAAAAGAGGAGAAAATGAGATTAAAGAAAATGAACACTTATTATATTTTATACAAGCAAAAGAAGAATTTTGGGATAAAACTTTGTTTGAAAATCCTAAATTTGATGAAGAATTTGAAAAAATGATTGAAGAATTTACAGTTAATGTCTGTCAAGCTATTGATTTTTATGAAGTTTTAGGAGGAGATAAAGAATTATTAGGTGATAAAAAAGAATTTGAAGAAAATGAAAATAATAATAATGAAGATAATGATGATAATGAAAATGTTGATGAAGAGAAAGAAAAAAAACCAAGAAAAAGAAGGAAAGGTTATTAAAATATTTCAAATTTTTTTAACTTATATTTAAAATATTTATATTTGTTAATTTAAAAAAAAAATTATTTTATATTTAGAATTATTTTATTAAATATATATCTTAAACTAAATTAATTATTTATTTTTTTATTATCTAAAAAATTAGTTATTGTTAATTATAATTATTTATGACATAAAATACATATTCATATTATTAAATTAATCTTTATTTTTTTTATAATTCTTATATTAATTTTATTTTTTTTCTTAATTAAAAATTTATTTTGAATATATTCCATATAATTAATAATAGTTTTGTATAAAAAATTTAGTTATTTCTATTAATAAATGTTTCTAATATGATAAATTAAATTTTCCAATAAAAAGATAACTAATTTTTTCAAAATAATGAAGAAAAAGAGATTTCATAAAATAAAGCAAGATATTTTTTAAATGTTCTTTTTACAAATGATTTTATAAATCAAAGAAATATTTCAGACAAATTCTAGTAATCATAATATTTAATTCAATTTATATAATACTATTATTACTTCAAACAATGAAATAAATTTAATTGTATTAATATTAAAAACATAAAGAAGAACAAAGTTAAAAAATAATTTTTTTCTAATTAAAAGAAAAAACTTTATAATATAGATTTATGAATCAAAAAATTGTAAAATGATTAATTATGATCATTGTGATTGTTAAGATATTTTATTTAAAAAATTATCCTATCATATAAATTTAACTTTCAATTTAATTTAAATTTATTTTCTTTACATGAATTAATAGAGAATCTCATAAAATATTAATCTAAAAAAAATAATTAAAAAGAATGACACAAAAATATAATGTAAAATGTTCAAAGCAATTGTTCAATTAGTGCTAACATTTGATTTTATAAAAAAATATATATAAATAATGATATTTCGTTGTGAATTAATTATAAAAAAATCAAATTACTAATTAAATTAAATTAAATTAATTACTTAAGTTTTAATAAAATAATAAAAAATAAAAAATGAACCCAGATAACATTTCAAATAACGAAATATCATCATATAAATTATGTGAAAGATGTAAAAGGAATCAAGCAATATTAACATGTCCTCAATGTTCTCCTTTTCATAATTTTTGTACTTCTTGTGATACAGCTGTTCATGCTCTTCCTTCAAAAACAAATCATATAAGAAATCCTTTAGATACTTTTAATGTTAATAATCCAATTGAAAAAATAAATAACAGTAATATTATCAATAATAATTTAAATAATAGTGGAGTTAATAATAATAATGTCAACAATAATAACTATGATAATTCTACTAATTATTTTAGTAATTCTAATTTAAATTTAAATAATTTAAAAGAACAATCTTTTAAAGTAAATCAAATACCTCTTTCTCCAAATAATAATTTAAATACTAATAATTTAAATAACAATAATTTAAACAACAATATTTTAAATAACAATAATTTAAATAATAATAATCAATTATTTTATTTACCTTCAAGTAATTTAAATTATATTGAACAACCAAATAGAATTAGATCACATGATTTTAAACAAACTTTTACAAAAGATTATGTAACAGAATTAAATAATATTCATTTAAAAGAAAAAAATGAATTATTATTTAAAATATCTTCTTTAGAAAATACTTTAGATAGATTAAAAAAATCTTTTGGAGAACACATTAATAAAATGCAAGAAACAGTTGATGATAGTAATAGAGAATCAAATAAGAAAATAAAATTAATTGAAGATGAAAATGAAATTAAACTAAAGAAAATAAAAGATGAAAAAAATTTAGAAATTGATAATTTAAAAAATGAAAATGAAGATTTGAAAAAAGAAAATGGTAATTTATTAAACAATTTAAAAGAAGTAGAAGAAGAAAAAAATTCCATTCAAGAAAATTTAACGACAGAAATAAATGAATTAAAAGAACAAATATCAAAATTAAAAAATGAATCTGAAAATACCCAAAATAATTTAAATAATTTATATGAACAAATGAAAAGAGAATATGATAATAAAATTAATCAAATTTTAGAAGAAAGAGAAAATGAAATAAATAATATAACTATTCAAAATAAATTAAATACAGAGAATTTAAATAATGAATTAATAAGAATAAGAAGAGAAAATTTATGTTTAAAAGATCAAATAGAAGAAAATGAAAAAAAATTTTGTAATTCATTAAATGAATTAACTCAAGAAAATAATTGTTTACATAAAGAAATTCAATATATGCAAGATCAAAATAATCAAATTTATGAAAAATATAAAAAAACTGAACAATGCTTAATTAATGTTCAAAATGAAAATGATTTAAATAAGAAAAGTCTTGAAAGACATAAAGAAGAAATAAGTAAAAAAGGAAAAGAAATTATTTTTTTAAATAATAATATTAATTCTCTTAAAAATTCCAATAGTTTATTAACTGAAAATAATATGAAATTACAAAGAGATAATGGTAATTTAAAAGTACAAAATGAAAATATGAATTATGAATTTTCAAACAAATTAAAAAATTTAAATTATATAGAAAACCAAAATTGTTTATTAGAAAGAGAAAATAATGAATTAAAAAATAAAATAGGAAGATTTGTAAGACCATATTCATTTAATTCTGCTTATTAAATATTTTTTTTTTAAATATTTAAACTTTTGAAATAACTGAATTTAACTTATTTAGAAATAATAATTATAATTATTAAAATAAAAAAATAATGGGATGCTCAAATGGAGGAATTCAAACAGCAGAAAAAAAAGAACAAACAAATAAAAATCCAGTTAAAAATCAAAATAATAATAATATAAATAAAAATCAAAAAAATAAGAATAATAATGAAATAATTCAAAGAAGAAGAAGTAGATTTAATAGTTTACGAACTTCAATTATAGATAGAAAAGAAAGTGAAAATAAAGAAAATATATTAACACATCAAAAATCAAAACAATTAGTTTTAAATGAAAAAAATGGGAAAAAAAAAAGTAAACTATCATTAATAAGAGATGAATTTAAAGGAAGTGAAAGAAAAAAATCAAGATCAAAATCAATGAGAACAAATAAATCAAGTGAATCTAATGAATTAAATGAAGATTCAAAAAAAAAAAGAAAATTAAAAAGATATAGAACAGAAAAAATAAATAAAAAATATAAAGAAGAATTATTGGATGATCAAAATCTAAAATTTAAATTAAATAGAAATGAAAGAAAATCAGTTACAATAAAAACAAGACCAACATATTTTAATGAAAATAAAGATGGGGAATTATATCCAATTAATGAGAATGTTAGAAAAAATAGAAAAATACTTTCTAGAAGAGACGAAAAACCAATAATTGAAAATTATGAAGTTATTGATTCACAAGGAAAAAAAAGAATAGAATTTAGAAAAACAAGGAGTTATACACTTACAAATACTTTAAATGAAGATTTTGCAAAAAATAAAAAAAGAATTTTTGATATAAGAACATCAAATAGTAATAATTATAATAATAACTATAATAATACTTTAGAGAAATCATCTGAAAGTAATTCATTAGTTAAAAAATCTAATTTAAAATCAAGTAATAGTAAAATTATATCATATGAAATAGAAAAAGAAAATACAATTCAAGAAGAAAATGATGAAAATTCAAAAAAAAAAAAAAGTAAAAAATATAAAAGAACTGTTTCAAATGTTACTAATAAAGGTTCAATTTATAATTCAAAAAAAACACCATTATTAAATTTACAAGGTTCAAATAAAGATTCAAATAGTCTTTCTGATGAAAGTGAATCTAAATTATCTGGAAGATTATATTCTTTAGAAAATAATAAAAATGTATTTAAACAAGGAAGAAAATCAATTAAACAAATTTCTATTCGTGATTTTGTTAAAAATAATAATGTTAAAGAAAAGAAAAAAGAATTACCTCAAATTTTAGAAAAAGAAAGATTAAGTAATTTAATATTAAAAGATAAAAATTGGGATAATATTTATAATGAATTATTTGATGAATTTGATAATTTATTTAAAGGTGATGATAAATTAAGCGATAAAATTAATATTTTAGTTTTGAAAAATTTTAATATTGAAAAAAAAGAAGGTAGGAATTCAATTTATAAAGAAATAATTAAAATAAATATATTAAATAAAGTAAATAATAATTGGGATGAAGCTCCATTAAAACAAATAAAGACAAATATTTATAATATATATTCAAAAGAAAAATATAAAAAATATTCACTTATTAATTTTGATACTTATTATAAAGAATATGAAAAAATTCCTCAAAATTTAAAATTACCTTTATTTAAATGTTCATCAAATTCAAATAAAGAAGAATATATAATTGATTTTTCAAGAAATGATAAAATTAAAGTTATTTTATTTTTCGATATAAAAGATATAAATTCATTATTAGCTTTAAAAAAATTATCAAATTATTATCAAGAAAATAAAGAATTATTTTATTTTTTTCCAATTTATCAAATTCATTTAAAATCTATTAATGAAATAAGTAATATAAAGAAAATATTAGAAAATAATGAAGTTCCTTTAGAATCTCAAGAAATTTATTTTATATTTGAAGAAAAATCTCATTTAATAAAAAAATCATTTTTATATCAAACTGATTATGATTCAAAAAAACAGATGTCAAAAATTTATTTAATTGATAAAGATAATATTTTAAGATATAATTCAAATTTAATAGATTTTCAAATAGGGATGATAAATAATATAAATGAAGCAATTGAAAAACAAGATTTTATATATGAATTAAATACTTTAATAAATTTATTTGAAAAACAAAAAACAAAATCTTATAAAGCAAAATTAAATTTTAGAAAAGCAATAATTTATGATTATGATATAAATGAAAATACTTTAATACAATCAAAAAAAATTTATGAAGGTATAACTGGGAATTTAGATAATAATATTAACTTAGAAAAAGCAATAATAGATAATGTAGATATAGATTTTTCACCTTTAATTCATAAATCAAATAGCAATAATAATAGTGATGATGAAAAAGAAGAATATTCTAATTTAGAAGATAAAGAAGAAGAATTGAATAATATAATAAAATCTGAAATTAATAATTTTTCAAATCAAATTGGTGGAGAAATAAATGATTTTAATTGTATTTATACTTATATTTATAATTTATATTCAATAATCAATGAAGAATATCCAGAAGAAAAAATTAAAAAAAAAGAAGAAGAACATTTTAAATTAGAATTTTTGTTAAATCTTCATTTATTTGAACAACAATTCCAATTTGCTCTAATTAATTCTATGAATAATATATTTAAATATCCTGATTTTAGTAATATTGATTATTTATCTTGTGTTCCTTGTTTAAATAAAACATTTTCTATTAAATCAAATTTAATTGACCCTAATAATAATTTTGATAAAAAGTTAATTCAAATTAGTTATCCTCATCAACCTAATTTGATTTTAGTTATTAGTTATATCACTAATTATTTAGTAAAAACAGAAATTGAAAACCGATTTAATAAAATAAAAAAATGTTTAAATGATGATTTCAATATTACTGTCATTTTTAAAGGAGAACAATATGAATATCAATCAATAATTGAAGATTTATATTTTATTTCTGAAAATAATTTAAAAGTTTATATTTCAGATTCAACAGATACAAATTTTCCTTTACATTTTAATGCCTCAAATCATAACACTGAAAATCCATCATATTATATTTTAATAAATAAAAATGGAAATATTTCTTATGTTGGAAATTTTACTAATATTAAAATAGAGAATTTCTTTAATGACTTTGAGGTGTTTGAAAATGAAATTCCCATTAATGAATATTTATGCGATGAAATGAAAAGAGAAGAAATAAATTATATTATAAAAAACTTAGAAAATTTAATTCAAACTGAATTTGAAAACATTAAAGAAAAACATCCTTTAAAATATAGACCTTTAATTCAAATATCATATGATAAAAAATATAATAATAAAAATAATAAAGAAAATATAGAAAATATTAAAATAAAAATAATAATAAAAGAAAGACATAAAAGAATATTCACATCATCTGCACAAATAAAAAATATATTTAAACTTTTAAGACAAGATTATAATGCACTAATATTAATTATTCCATTACAATGTGAAACATTAATGATCCCAGAGAATTGTGAAATGTGTGGGAAAAAAATAGAAAAAGGACCTTTTTACTTAGAACAAAAAAAGAATATAATTTATTGTTTAAATTGTGAAGAATTATTAAAAAAAAGAGAAACACATTTAATTTTTTTTAAAACTGAAGATTATGATAAAGAAATAATAAGTGATTTTTATAATTCAAATATTTACTCAAATGAAGCATTAAATAAAGAAATTCCTGATTTTTGTTGTTTATGTGATCATAAATTAGGAACTGAATTTTATTTATCTTTAACACAATTTAATGTTAAAGAAGGTTATTCTCCATTAGTAATATGTAATGATTGCTTTAATGATTTAACTAATTTTGGAAATTTATATGATCAAAATGATATTTATAATAAAAATATTTTTTGTATTCATGAAGATAATATTATATTTAGAAAAGTTTTAATTTGATTTTGTTTTAGAGTTATTTGTTTTTTTTAATGTTTTTTAAAAATATTATGTTTAAATTAAGAATTATTGACTGAATATTTTGATATAAATTATTAAATAAATAAAATATTTTTTAAATTAAAAATGTTTAATTTGAAAAAGATTTTTTAATTTATTTCATAAATAATTTTTCCTTCAATAATATCATTAATAATATGTTGTGAAACTAATTTAATATTTTTATTATCATATTTAAACTTTCGGCAAAATTCTTTAATTAAATCATCAAAATTATGAAATTCTTTAAAATTATAAATTTCTTTTATTTTCTTTTTATCAACATAATCTAATATATTTTTTATTAATTTTTCAGGTTTTGGAATTTTAGAAATTTCTTTAAATTCTTTAGAAATAAATAAAGTATTATCATCATCTTTTTCAAAAATTGTTCCTGGAACACAATCAATGCCGAAATTTTTATTATTATTAAAGTAAATAATTTTATCGTCTGAATTAGCATTATTTATTAATTGAATTGATTGAATAAATAAATTTTTTCCCATATTAGGATAACCAATAATTCCTATTTTAATTTTTTTATTTTTTTTTAAATTATCATTCACTATTTTTTTCAATTTATCAAACATAATATTTACTTTTTCTCTTATAAAAGAAGATAAAATTAAAACTAAATTTTTTTTTTTTAAAGTATTATAAATTTTATCTAAAAATTCTTTAGAAACTAAATCTACTTTTGCTAAAACTAAAATTAAAACTTTATTTTTATCTTTTATTTCTTTTTCAATTTTTTCACATCTTGTTCCTTTCACATTTCTAATATCAATGAATTCTAAGATTAAATCACTTCTTTTTATTAAATCAAATAAATTTTTTTTATGTTCTTCTTTTGTTTTAGGAATTATATAAGTTTTAAATTCATCATGAGGTAAATTTTCTAATTGTTCTTCAGTCATCATTATTTCTTCTAATCCTTCTGGAATTTCAAATTCTTCATCTTCATTTTCAAATTTGAATTTTTTATTTTTTTTTTCTTCTAATTGTATTACTTTATTTTTAGTTTTTTTGAAATTATTTTTTTTGTTTTTTTTATTTTTTAATCTTCTCATCTTTTTTTTTAAAGATGTTGTTTTTATTGTTTTTTTTATTTTCTGTATTCGTTTAGATTTTTTATTTTTGCCCATTTATTATATTTTAATTCTTATAAATTTTAATTAAATTAATTTTATCATATATATGCTTATAAATGATTAAATTATATTCAATTATTCTGAAGTGTTTTAATATATTAAAACAATTAATATATTCTTTAGAAAATATATATTAAAAAAAAAGATATAAAAAAAATTAATTATAGCACTTTAAAAATAAAAAAAACAACAGATTATAAAAAATAATGGGAAATATTACTGATTTTGAATATCAAAAAATATGTTGTGTAAATATAAATAAAAAAGAAAATAAGATTCTATTTATACATTCAAATTCAGTAAATAATCCTCAAAATTTTTCTATAATTCCTAATAATCAATTCTTTATAACTTCATCAAGAATGAATATAAATCAAAGAAACCCAAATAAAATAAATTTAAATTCTCAAGTTATAGGTACTAAAAAACTATTAAGTAAATTTGCAAAACAATCAAATTCTTCTTTAAATAATTATAATGATAATAATATAGAAAATAACATTTATCAATTTAATACTATAAATGATAATCATGAAAAAGACACTTATTTAGGAGGAGAATATGTTTTAAGTGAAGATTTAATAAACGAGAATATAATGAAAATACAACAACATTTTAAAACAAACTTATTAGAATCCTTAAAATTAATTGAACAAAATGAAAAAAAGTTTATTCATAAAACAGAGTATTCAATAGTCAAAACAAAGTCAATGACAAATATATTCATTAAAAATATAACTAAAGAAAATATTAAAGATAATGAATTAATCGTAAATAGTGAAATACCAGAAGTTGGAAAAACAAGAACATTTATATATAATCGAAAAATGAAAAATTCTTTTAGTTCATTGAAAAACTCAGGACTATTTTCTTTTGAACCTGAAAGTATAGCAAATACACCAAAAGGTTTTTTTCAGGTGAAAAAAAAAAAATTCACATATTACGGTAAAACAAACGTAGAAGGAAAAAAAAATGGTTTTGGAATAATAAATTGGGAAGATGGAAGTAAATTAAAAGGATATTTTATAAACTCAAAAATAAATGGTTATGCTATTTTCACAGATTCTAAATATCAAGAATCAATTTTTTGTGGAGAATATTATGATAATATAGTTAAAGGATATGGATATTATATTAAAGATAGTTTAAAAACAGAAGGAGATTGTTGGTTTAAAAATGATATTAATGGTTTAGGAATTCAATTTAATTTTATTAATGGGAATTTATATAAAGGATCTTTTTTATATTCAAAGAAATGTGGATTAGGCTTATTTACTTGGAAAGATGGAACATTTTATTTAGGAGAGTTTTATGAGGATAAAATAAATGGTTATGGAATTATTAGATATAATAATGATAGTGTTTATTATGGAGAATTTAAAGATAATAAATTTTCTGGTTTTGGAGAATTTTTATGGAATGATTATAAATATTATTGTGGAGAATATAAAGATGGATTAAAAGATGGGTTCGGAATTTTTGTTTGGAATTTTAGAAAGTTAGATGCTTATATTGGCTTTTGGGAATTAGGAAGAATTAATGGAGTAGGAATTAAAATAGATGATATTAGTTTAAAAATGTATATTTGGAAAGATGGAAGAAAATTAAATAGTATTCAGTCTTGGAAATTAAGTGAAATTTTAAAACCTTGGCAAATGAAATATAAAAAATTCTTGGAAAAAGATTTTAAATTTTTGTCAAAGTTTATTGTGAAATTACAAAAAGGAGATATTTTTGAAAAAGATTTGGACAAATTTTTTTAATTTCTTTTTTTCAAGAATAATTTTTATATTTTCAATTTTTTTGGATATATAAAATTATTTTAAATGTATTCATTGAATTATAAAATGAAATCAATAAATTATTATGAGAACATAAATGAGTATATTGTAATCAATTTTAGATATTTAAAAGTATATAATCTTATTTTTTCAAATTATTATTTATAAATAATATGAAAAACAAATTTATTTTAAAGTGTAAACTATATATTACATCCGAAAATTATTAAAAGGAAAATTGATTTATTTTATTAAATAAATATGGAAAAATAGAATATTTAAAAATTGATATATAAAATATATTTTTGAATAATTAAAAGAAGGAAAATCCCTTTAAACATCACACCTTTTAAAAATTGAAACTTTTTATAATTGCTTTTCATTTTTGATATGTTTTTTTTAATTGTTTGATATAGTTGATACAGATTTTATTTTATTTTCATTTTTATTTGATAATGTAATTTCTGATTTTATTCCTTTATAATTACTTATTCCATTTGAAAAGATTTTCCATATTCATTTTTACTTTTTAGATTATTATTTTATTGTTACTTTATTTCCCCATAATTTAATAAGTTTTTTTTGAATGCTTTATTTATTAAAATATAAATTTTTTCTTGTTTAATAAATTAATTTTATTCTTCATATTTATTTTTTAAATTTTATTCTTATTATATTACAAATTTAATACCAAGCTTTATGGATTTCTATAATATTTTAAAATTTTAATTAAAAAAAAATAATAAAAAATCAAATATTTTTTTTCCAATTATTTTCTGTCATTTATTTAATCATAAAAAAAGTAAAAATGGACTCATCACTTTACAAAAATAAAAATGGAATATTAGAAGTAGTTTCAAAAGCAATATCTCAAAGTAATTTATTTGAAAGAACAATAGAAAACAATAAAAAAGCAATTAAAGTTCATCTTAAAACCAAATCAGATTTAATTTATCAAGATTTAACTCCAAACAAAGAAAAAACAAAAAAAATAATGTCTAATTTTTTAAAACCTTCAACAGAAAAGAAAAAAGAAATCACACATAATAGAGTTTTATCTGAAAATTACAATAAGAGTAATGAACATACAATTCATAAAATATTAGCAATTAATAATAAAACTAATAGTGCAGTTAAAAAATTTGAAAAAGAAAGAGAAAAAACTAATAATTATGCATCAAACAATAATTTAGAAAGTAAAAATTCAATTAATCATAATAATATTCATAAAACAAATATAGCAAATAATTTAATAAAAGTAAAAACAAATAATTTATATACTATAAATCATGAGAATAATAATAATGGACTTAATACAATATATAAAAATTCACATTATAATGAATCTAAAAAAATGTTTGATACTGTTCAAAATTCTTTTGATATGTATAATAATAATAATGGAGAATATTTAAACACAATTGGAAATGAGAATTTTCATTCAATTAATACAATGAGTTTAAGTAATGGTAAAAAGAAAAATATAATTACAAAGAGAATAATTTTAACTCAATCTGATAATAATTTATTAGATTCTTATCAAAATCAAAAAACTAATACTTTATTAAATAATAATAATAATGACCTTAGGAATCAACCAATTAAAAAAAGTCAATTAAAAAAGTCTAATAGTAGTTTCATAACAAGAAATAGTAATAATTCATTTTCAAAAGATGTAATGATTAAAGATAATAGTCCAACTACTACGTTAAAAATAGAAGATTTAATAGTTTTAGAAGAAAAATTTTCAAAAATAATAGATAATTTTAAACATCTTTCTCAATTAAAAGCTCTTTGTATTGAATGGTATAATTTTTATACTTATTGTTCTTTTTATAATGTTTTTGAAGATTTTTTTCCAAATGATCAATATAATGATAAAGTAATTTCTCATGAATATTCAGTTTTAGAATTTTTATCTATTATTGTTATTTACCAAGTTTTAAAAGACCAAAAAGTATCTCAATCAACATTAAATCTTTTAAATAAATTAATTAATTGTGTTTATCAAAATTTCTTAATTGTATGTGATTATATTATTTCAATCTTACCTATTATGGCTCAAAAAAGAACATGGGTTGAAAAGTTACAAAGTATTTTAAACAAAAAAAAAGAATATAAAATTAATAAAAATGAACATTTAAATTCATTAAGAATTGGAAATAATAATATTTCAATTTTATTAAAAACTATTTTAAGACTTTATACTAATAATAATACAGTTGTTAATGGAAATGAATTAATGTTTTATTTAAGTAGAAGTACTAGAATTTATATAAGTACATTAAATGAATATTTTAAAAAGAAAATTTACATGGATGAAAATAACATTTCAAAAGATTATAATATTCTTAAAGAAAATAATCAAAAAAGTAAAATTCAGAATATAAGAGAAAGTATTAAAAATAAAACACCTTATTTACAAAATAAAAAAGACAAAAAGAAAGCATTTACTTTAGTTTTAGATTTAGATGAAACAATAATAAGTTATAAAAAAGATAAAAGAATATTTATTCCTAGACCAGGATTAAATCAATTTTTATCAGAAATAAGTAAATTATATGAAATAATTTTATTTACTTCTGCAAAACAAGAATATGCAGATCCTATAATAGATTTAATAGATAAAGATAAAATATTTTTTGAAAAAAGATTATATAGGCAACATGCTTTATTATTAAATGATACTTTTGTAAAAGATTTAACGAAATTAGGAAGAGATTTATCAAAGATAATAATTTTAGATAATAGACCTCAAAGTTATTCTCTTCAAAAAGAAAATGGAATATATATTAAAAGTTTTCTGGGTGATGATAAAAATGATAATGCTTTAATTGATTTAATTCCTATTTTAAAAAAAATTGCTAGTAATTCTTATAATGATGTTAGAAAAGAAATAAAAAAAATGAAAAATGAAATATTGATGAAAGTAACAACTAATTTAAATGATGAAAAGTAAAATAAATATATTTATTGTTAATTAATTTTTATGGAATATTTATATTTATAATCAAAATATTACTATTTGAGTTTTATTTACTCTTTATTTTCTTTATGTTCTTAGATTTTATTTAATCATTTTTTAATTTATTTTTTGAGGTTATAGAACAAATTTATAAAAATTTATTAAATTATTATTAAAATTAGAAATAAATTATTCACTTAATATTTATTTTCTAATTAAAATAAATAACAGAATGGATGTTAAATAATTGAGATAAAAATTTTATTTTTCTTTTTTACCTTTATAATAAAAAATAAAACAAAAAATAACAAAAATTAATACTCTATTAACTTAAAATTTCCTTTTAGTCCACTTAACTACAAATAAAATAAAAGAATTCATAAATTAATAGAATACAAAAAATAAAAAAAAAATTAAATTAAAAAAGAATAAATCAAAACTTATCGTTTTTTTTTTCCCCAAAAAAAAATTAATATTTAACACCAAAAAAATAAATCACCTCAATAAAATATTTAAAACTATAATGTCTCAAAAAAAAAACGACGATGACGAGGAAAAATATTCTTGTTCAGAAGAAACAAGTTCAACTTTAAATCACTTTGGAATAACAGCTTCTGAATTAGAACAATTAATGACATTATATAAAGAAAGAGGAGCATCATGTGAAGATTTAACTTATATTCAAAAATTAGGAGGAATAAATGCATTAATGGAAAAATTACAAACATCAATTCAAACAGGAATAACATCAACGGAACATAGAGAAAATTGCTTTGGATCAAATAAAATTTTTGTTGAAGAAGTTCCTCCTTTTTGTACTTTTGTTTTAAATGCTCTTGAAGATTTAATGATAAGAATTTTAATAGTAGCTTCAATTGTTCAAATAATATTAGGAACAACTTTATCAGATAATCCAAAAACAGATTGGATTGATGGAGTATCAATAATAATTGCAGTTATTATTGTTGTTCTTGTTGGAAGTATAACTGATTATAAAAAAGAATTAAAGTTTCATGAATTGAATGATATTCAAAATTCAGAAACTAAATATAAAGTAATTAGAGATGGTGTTCCAAATGATTTAATATCTGATGATTTATTAGTTGGAGATATTATATATGTTAATTATGGTGATATTTTACCAGCTGATATGATATTAATTGAAGGTAATGGAATTAAAATGGATGAAAGTTCATTAACTGGTGAAAGTGATACTGTTAAAAAGGAAATATATGATAAATGTATTGAAGAAAAAGAAAGTGGAAAAAAACCTCATTCAATGTTAATGTTATCTGGAACAAATTGTGTTGAAGGATCTGGAAAAGCAATAGTTATTGCAGTTGGTGATCATAGTCAAAAAGGTATTATTAGAAGAACTGTTGATAATGCTCAAGAAGATAGTAAAACTCCACTTGAAATTAAATTAGATGATATTGCTGAAAGTATTTCTTATTTTGGAATGGGTGCTGCTCTTGTCACTTTAGTTGCTCTTGGTATTAGATTTATTATTAAATATATTGAAGATAGTAAAAATTATAAACTTGCTATTGAAAAAGGAATTGATAAAAATATTTTAACTGATCCTAAAACTTTAATTGCTAAAGATTTATTAGATATAGTTATTTTATGCGTTGCTATTATTGCTGTTGCTATTCCTGAAGGTTTACCTCTTGCTGTTACTTTAAGTTTGGCTTTTTCTATTAAGAAATTAATGGATCAAAATAATTTAGTTAGAAAAATGCATGCTTGTGAAACTATGGGAGGTGCTAATTATATTTGTACTGATAAAACTGGAACTTTAACTAAAAATGAAATGAATGTTTTTGAAATATTATTAGGTGAAAGAATTATTCAATTAAAACAAAACTTGGAAGTTTTAAGTGTTGGTGCATTAGATGATGTTAAAAGTAATGGTAGTGATATTGTTAAAATTAGAGAAAATCCAAATGAATTTTTTAATGAAAATTACTTTAATATATTAAGAACTGCAATATCACTTAATGTTGAATGTACAATAACAAAATTAGAAGAACCTAACATTAATGGAGATTACGAAATATGTGAAGCAAAGAATAAAACAGATACGGCATTTATTGAATTTTTATATAGAATGAAATCTCCTATTTCAGAAGAAAAAGAAAAATATCTTTCATCAAATTATAAGCAATTCCCATTTGATTCTCAAAGAAAAAGAATGACAACATTCATTAAACACGAATCTTTCCCAACAGGATATCGTCTTTTCACTAAAGGAGGTGCTGAAAATGCATTATCATACTGTGATAAATATTTAACAGAAGAAGGAAAAGTAGAAAAAATAACACAAAAAATAGAAAATAAAATTATGAACCAAATAAATGATTTTAATCGTGATAAATTACGTTCATTATATATATGTTATAAGGACATTAGTGAAAATGAATATAATAATTGTGAACAATTAGATTTAAATAATAAAAGTATTGATCAAACAAATTTAACTTTCATTGCAGTTTTTGGTATGAGAGATTCATTGCGTGATGGAGTAAAAGAAGCAGTATTAAAATGTCATGAAGCTCAAGTAAATGTAATAATGGTAACAGGAGATAATATAATAACAGCAACTGCAATAGCAAAAGATTGTAATATATTAGGAAATGATGTAGATTTAAGATATTTAAAAGAAACGGATATTGAAATTAATCCAGAAGAAATTAACGATGAAAATAAAAGAGAAGAACATATTGAAGAATTATTACAAAATAAACCTAAATCAATGACAGGTCCATCATTCTATGCAGCAATAGGAGGATTAATATGTGAAGTATGTCATAAAGATAGTAATTTATGTAAATGTCCAAAGACTGAAGCAGAAGCAGAAGAAATAGCAAAAAGAACAAAAAGTGAAAAAAAAGAAATTAAAAAAGATATTGTTGCAAATATGAGTAACTTTATTAAATTAACTAAAAATTTAAGAGTTCTTGCTCGTTCACAACCTATTCATAAATATGCTTTAGTTCTTGGATTAAAATCTTTAGAAAAAGTAGTTGCTGTTACTGGAGATGGAACTAATGATGCTCCTGCTTTAAGTAAAAGTGATGTTGGTTTTGCTATGTTTGCAGGTACTGATATTGCAAAAGAAGCTAGTGATATTGTTATTTTAGATAATAACTTTACTTCTATTGTTGTTGCTATTATTTATGGAAGAAATATTTATGATAATATTAGGAAATTCTTACAATTCCAATTAACTGTCAATTTCTGTGCTTGTTTATTAGTATTTATATGTGGTTGTATTGGTAATGAAACTCCTTTAACTTCTGTTCAAATGCTTTGGGTTAATTTAATTATGGATTCTTTAGGTAGTTTGGCTTTAGCAACTGAACCTCCTTATGTAGATTTACTTCAAAGAGAACCAACAAAGAAAAATGAATTTATAATAAATGCTAGAATGTGGAAACATATATCAATTCAAAGTTTATTCCAATTAGCCCTTTTACTTATTGTTTATTTAATAGGACCTAAATTTATTTTTGAACAAGATAAAACAAGATTAGCTGAAAACATTACAATAATGAAATGTTATGGTACTTTACCAGGTCAAGTTAGTGAACTTAATCATATAATTTATGGTATTCAAAGTAAATGGTATAGTAATGTTAAATTAATTGATAATGCTAATGCAATGAATTGTGGTAATTATGCTCAAAGACAAGATCTTAGTGTTGCATTTAATGAATATATTAGTAATTTAGGTAGTACTTCTCATATGACTATTATATTTAATACTTTTGTTTTCTATACTTTATTCAATCAAATTAATTGTAGAGTTATTAATGATCAAATTAATATTTTTAGTAGAATTCATCGTTGTTGGTTATTTATTTTAATTACTGGGTGTGAAATGGGTCTTCAAGCTCTTTTAGTTGAATTTGGAAGAAATGCTTTTCATTGTTCTAAAGGTGGCTTAACTATTCAACAATGGGGTATGTGCTTTTTAATGAGTTCTTTAACTTTTATTGTGAGTTTCTTCTCTAAATTTATTCCTATTCCTGGTTCCAAAGATAAGGATTCCAATGAAGAAAAAGAAATTGTTATTAATATTGATAATGATAATGAAAAAAAAAGATTACTTGCTGATGAAGAATAAATTTTTTTTTTTAACTGTTTTTTGATTAGATAAATTTTACTTTTTACTTTTTATTTTTCATTAAAAAAAATTAATAAAATTTAGTTTTCTTTATTGGTAATATATTAATTTTAAATGAAACTAGTTTTTTTATAATAAAAAAAGTTTATTCAAAAGATTTTAAATTAATATAAATTTTTTAATATTTCTTCCATAAAGATTATTCATATAAACATACAATTATTCTATAAAATTTAGAATCTAAATATTGAAACATTATTATAAAAAAATAAAGGAATAGTAATTCACTTATTTACAATTAATGAAAAATAATTTTAATCTTCTTATCATAAAAAGAATTATTTATATATATACAATACTATATCCTAACTATGGATAAAATGATTTCATGATTTAAAATTATCATTAGCATTTACCTTAAGTTTTATAAAGAATAATATATATTAATTCAAAGTTTTATTCATTACTAATAAAATATAATTAATTAAAATTAATAGAAAATCTTCTACTATTTTCTATTTCTTTTTTAATGATATTTTTTAATTCTAATGAAGTTGATTTAATTTTTTGAAGAGAATAAAAAAAATTCATTCTAGAATTTTCTAAATTATAAGAATATCTTCTTATAAATTTTTCATGATGAATTTTAAAAAACTCTTTAGGAGTCATTGATTTTTTATTTTCTTCACAATATAACAATGTCATTTCTTTATGTAATTTAGTAAAATTTTCATTAATTTCATTTAAAACTTTATAACTACTCATTTCATAATTAGATATAGTATCTAATAATTCATTTATATTATCTGGTTCTTTTAAAGGATAATATTTTGATTTTTCAGTTTTTAAATAATTTTCTTTACATTTATTGTAATGATTTGAAAAAATTTCATTTTTAATTTTATAATCACAAATAAAACATTTTGTTCTGGAAGGAAGTTCTGGAGTAGACATTACAGAAGAAGATTCAGAACTCATTTTTTTAAATATATTTTTATTTAAAAATCCTCTATTCAAATAAATATTAAAGTAAAAAAATAAAAAAAATTATAAAATAATCATCCATATTGTTTTTTTCTAAAATATTATCAATAATTTAATTGTTTTTTAATATTATCCATGACAAAATAAATTTTCTTTAACAATTGAAAATAATTTTTCTTCAGAAATAACATTTTAAAAACGATCAAAGATAAAAAGACAAAATTAAAAATTATCAAATATTTTAATTATATTAATAAAAAGAATAAAAAATATTCTTTCATTTCTCAATCACAAATAGACCTGTTTAATATGAAAGCTCCAAATTATTTTTTATTAAATATTATACTTCCATTTTTTATTCTTTTAATTTCAGTTTTATCATTGCAATTAGAACTTTTTAAATATTTTATATTCTGTTATAATATATCTTTTACTTCCTTTATTTGTAAAAGCAATATATTTTTCTTGTTTTAAATTCATGTTTTCTTCTTTGTTAAAATTTCTATTACCATTGAACCAACTGATTAATACATTTTTGCTTTTATTTAAGAAATGAATTAAAAGGATTGTTCCAATTATTTTATTCATATTTGATAAATTATTTTTGAATGCATTATCTCAATTTGAATTAATATTTTATTGGAATTCTATTTTATTTTATCTTTTATAGACTTTTAATAATTAAATTAAATATTATTGAATTAATTATTTTGCCCATTAAATTTTTTAATATGGTATAATATTTTCGAAAAAAAAATATAAAATTCAACATATGATGATAATTTATTGTCTTAATATTTTTACTACAATTATTGATGACAGTTATTCCTCGTTTCTGAATTTTTCAAAACAATATTATATTTAAAAAATCTTATTTTCTGTTCATTTATGTATAATAAAAAAATATCTTTTAATTCATTGCTCTTATGTATATAAAAACTAAATGATAAATAAAATAAATTTAATCAAATTCTTTCATTATTTAAAGAAAGACTTACGGAAAGAAAATAGAAAAAAATAAGTTTAAAAATATTATAATAGAATTAAAAATGATCTGATGCCAAAGAATTAATTAATATACACTCAATGGATATAATTTGTAAAAAAGTGATTTTACTGAAAATTTAGTAGATATTATTTTTTAATAGTTATTTAAAAATTCACCAGAATGTTAAAAATAAGAAAATTGAAGGTTTTATATTTATTCTTTGACTAATCCTAATGGTGTTGTTTATAAAATGACCACTAATGTAAATTTTAGCTATAATGATGCTGTAATAGAAAATTTAATAGTAAATTACTTACTTTTTGTTAGTCTTAATTTTGCTTTTTTAACTTAAATTTAAACTGAATTTTTATTTATAAAAATGAAAAAATATGTTTTTTGTATTTTTTATTTATTCATTTGTTATATTATTATTATTATTTTTATATTCATAATTTAATATATTTTCAAAAAAAATGAAAACAAGACAAAAAATTTTAAAATTGAGCACTTATGATTCAACTACAAACTCAAAAAAAGAAGAAATAATATCAGATATAAAAACATATATAAATAAAGCCT
>JAEEGK010007192.1_pt1 | contig 26544 bp, 18 predicted proteins | sample 8958771 | NCBI WGS metagenome assembly JAEEGK01 (sample SAMN16246547, study PRJNA631951) | gut metagenome | biome: gut microbiome; feature: rumen; material: SC-attached | host: Bos | place: Iran: Karaj | collected 2018-10 | reverse complement strand
GTAACAGTATGCAACAACGGAGAAGAAATTGACGCCTGCACAGGCGAAGAGCTTGAGAGCAGCGGCGGAGTAAGAAAGATCACTCTCAAAGAGTCAAAGAAGAGACAGGAGATTACGGTAATCGCAGAAGACTTTGCCGGAAACCAGGAAACTCTTGCACTTGGCGGAATCCTTGTATCAACAAAGGGAGAAGAGGTAGATAATACTATTCAGAATAAGATTATTCCTGAACCCACTCCCGAGCCCGGTCCCGCACCCGGCCCTGTCAACAAGTCACTCTTCATGTTTGCACTTGCAGCCGTAGCAACATTGGCAGTAGGCGGCGGAGCAATCTGGTTGATCAAGGCGAAGAAGTAATAAAATTTGTTTAAATGTCAGTAATTGCAGAAGTGGCGGGCATAAGCACGAATCACTTGACTTCAATGTTCACGTAACAGATAATATTGGTGTCGAAAATCTTACAAAATGTTAAGACGAAAAAGTGATAATACTAAAAAATAACATAAAAAGAGGTATCAGATGAGTACAGCTGCAAAACGTATTTTGACATTGTTTTTGGTAATGGGAATAACGGTTACACCGCTTAAAGTAAAAGCAAGTGAGGAAGCTCCTTCAGATAATTCGGGTTTAGGATTTTCCGTTTCAGAAAATATTACGGAAGATAGTGCAACAGAATTAGATTCTGAGAATATAGAAGAGGCAGAATCTGAAAAGGAATCCGAAGAAGAGGAAACAAAGAAGTTATCAACCGTTCAGGAAGCGCGAAATGGCGTTTTGCAGGTGAATTGCATCTATGAAGACGATCTGGGAAAGTCATCAATCATTCTTGGTGGAACAGGTTTTCTTATAGGTGATCCTGAGGATACTGAGTATGTTATTACCAACAATCATATAGTTAATCCTGACAAGAAGTTCAGAGATAAAGCGTTTAAAGCTTTGGGAGTTCCCAAGGAAAAAGATGAAGATTGGGACAAGATAAATCTTAAGGTACAAGTTGTTGTTGAGAACGATGTTGTACTTGAAGCATCTGTAGTTAAGGCGAGTGTAGCTTTGGATGTGGTTGTTCTTAAACTTGAGCAACCAATATATACAAGGACTCCATTGACTATTCTGGCAGCAGAAAATAAGTCGGCTGAAAGGCCCTATAAGGTTGCTGAAAAGATATTTACACTTGGTTACCCTACAGGAATTTCATACGAACTACCTGTATACTATTCAAATGACAAAGTGTCTATGACATCAGGAGCAATTGCGAACTTGACGACTTTGGATAACACAATGGTTATTCAGCATGACGCTAAGGTTGATTCAAGCAATTGCGGCGGACCGCTTATAAATGAAGATGGCTTGGTTATCGGCATGAATGAACTTATCGATGACGGAAGCAATTATTATACTCTTGATGCAGCAGAGATAACAGCAATTCTTGATGGACTTGGAATAGCTTACAACAAGATGAATGCTGCTGAATATGATGAACTCAAGAATGGTGTGCCTGCTACAACAGAAAGTAGTACAGAGGCAAGTACTACCGGTGGAAGTGTTGAAAATCCGGTTGATACGGTTGATACTAAGAAAATCTTTATTATTGTAGTAATTGCAGGAGTATCAGTCGTAGTGCTTGCCGCTATCGCATTAACAATCATTCTGGTTAGTAAGAAGGTAAAAACAAATAAAGAAAAAGCCAGACAAGCCGAGGCAGAACAGAATAGAAACAGATTTGAAACTCAAAATAAAGCAAATTCAGGACAGTTCAATACAACGGTAACTAAGGTTCAAAGCAATGATGGAGCTTTTGCAAAAGGGGTAGAGACTACATTATTGAACACACCTGTTCCTGATGCAGGAACGACTGTATTGTCAGCTTCGGCAAGGCCTGATTTCCTCGGAACATTAATCCGTAGGAAAAATGGTGAAAACATAATTATAAATAAGAATAATTTTTCAATCGGAAAAGACAGCTTAAATATTGATTTCAGAATTTCAGACAACAGCGCTATCAGTAGACGGCATGCAAGTATAAAGATTGAAAATGGTCAGGTTGTACTGGAAGATAATTTCTCTACAAATGGAACATTTGTAAACGGAAACAAGATCCAAGGAGGCCAGACCAAGCAGATTAAGAGTGGGGACGTTATTAAGCTTGCAAACGAGGAATTCGATTACCGAGCTTAAATATAAGTAAAAGGAAATTTGTTTTATGGGAAAGAGTAACAATTCATCGGGGATAATATAGAATGGCACCATAAGAAAATAAAAGAGTATTTCGACGAGTGTTTTAACACTGTATATAATCCATTTCTGTGCATGTCGGATACTCTTCTTATTCCGTCTCTGGTGGATTTTATAAATGACGAGACGCATACAGGACCTGAAGCTGAATCAGCTAAGACTTTTTTAAATGATAAGCAGATTGAGATTATTGGTATGATTGTAAACTGCATTCAGCAACTTCAGGGCAAAATGCAAGGGAAAGGTTTTCAGGGATCAGTACCTCTTCTTGAATGATGAATATTATGATACATACTAAGGAGAGAAGAGCGTATGTTATGGGATAAAATCGAAAAAAAAGATGATTATGTTTTATATGTAACAAAAGTTATTGAGTTGAAAATACGAGTTTATGAAATGGAGGATAAAAATAAAGTATACATAAATTATAAAGGTTATAATGTTGCAACGGCGATGCTCATATGGGAGTTTGTAACAGATTTGAATTTAACATCTTTATATGACGTTGAGCTTAATTACGGAAATGAAGGTGAAAGAGATGCATACTTTGATGTAAGTAAGAATAATACAGATAAATTATTGGAAGAAATATATTTCTTTTTAGTGGATAAGCAGGAAGTTGGAAATATAAAAACGACAGATTTTGAACCTCTCAATGGGAAATTTAATTTGTAACACATGTCAGATTGTCCGACGGCACATTGTTGGAGGTGAAATTCGCAGATTATTGTAGCCGTATTTCATGAGGTGCTTTGCGCTTCACGGAATACGGCTATATATCTAAAATTTTGTATATGCAAATCTGGTATATCTTATTGGCATGGAGGCACCAGCATAAGTGTCTGACGACGCATTGAAGTCGGTAAATTAGTGATAACGACGTTTGTTACAAAAGGATTAAAAATAATACATAAAAACAGAAAAAAGTTATTGCGAAATGGTGACAAATGCAGTAAAATTTCACTTGTTAAGAATACTTAACATTAAAATGCGATTGTTAAATTGTAATGTAAAAAACGTGCAAAAAGGATACTTGCGATGAACATATCAAACTACCAAACACATATCTCATTCAAGCTTGATACTGATGAGAAGATGTCGAGCTTTGGAATGAAGATGCTAAAGCAATTAAATAATAGAAGTATACTTGATATTGCTCTTATAAAGCAAAATGGAAGCAACAGGCTGATATGCAGGACGGAAGGACTTGAGAATATTGATGCCATAGACAGACTTTTGACTGATGAGAGCAGAATTGATCTCATTGTACGCTTGGCACAGCTTATAAATATGTTTGAAGATAATGCCTTCCTTAACAAAGAGTTTATTGTACTCGATCCGGATAAAGTGTTTATTAATCCGGAGGATGGTAATGCCAGATTTATAGTACTTCCGGTAGTATCGAATGCCACAGGGGCGCTTGGAAGGGAATGGCTTGAAAAATTATATGAATATCTTAAGACTATAGTTTACAATTTCGAGCCGGGAATGGACGCTTCGATAGACAGATTAAGAGGCATACTCTTTACTATGGATGAAGACAGAACAGATAGCGGAGAACTTGCAATCAATGGGCTTCTTAATTTAAATCGATACATTGTTGAAAATTTCGCGAGTAGTGCCGCTGATATGCCAAAGACGGTAACAGCAAGGGATAAAAAGATTACTGTTGATCTTAAGTATCATGGCAAGTACGGGAACTTTTCTTTATATATCATGAAGAAAGAGTTTTTGATAGGCAAGGCGGATAGCTGTGATGGAAGAATACCTTTTAACAATGCAATAAGCAGACAACATGGAATGGTATATATAGAAAACGGTGAGTGCTTTTACGAGGATCTTGGAAGCAGTAATTATTCAAGGGTAAATGGAAAAGTGCTTGAACCAAATAAAAAAGTAAAGTTAAACGATAAAGATAGTTTAATGCTTGCGGATATGGAATTCAAAGTAGAAATACTGGAAAGTGTCGGATAAAACTGATGAAAGAAAAAAAGATTCTTTTGATAAGTTTTGACAAAGAATATGTTGATAATATCCTTTCGGAATTGCCGTTTGTGTTAAATGACAGTTCTGAGCTGATAGTGATTTCGAATGAAGAATACTATGTAGAATACTGTAAGCAAAGTCATCCCAAGGTTGACGTGCTTATAGTTGATGAGAATATCAGCCGTGAGTCTTTATTCTCACAGCCGGCGGATACAACATATTATCTTGTTGAAAACACTGAAGAAAAAAATACTATAAGTAAATATGATGCAGCAGACGGCATTGTGAATAAGCTTGGAGAAGATTACGCAATAACAATGCAGGATGATGCAGGGAAGACCAAGGTTATAGATGTTTGTGCTGCAAGCGGAGGCTGTGGAAAGACAAAAGCCGCAATTGGAATTGCAGCCAGATTATCTCAGATGGGATATGACGTTTTATATGTAGATGCAGAGGAAGTTCAGAATTTTTATGAATTTTTCCCGGACAGTCTTAAATCAGATTGGGCAGAGTCAGCCTTGGCAATTGCGTTTATGAATGGCGGTGCCCCGGATGTACTGATTAAAGGGATTAGGAAATTAGCGTTGGATTATGTTCCTGCATTTAAAGAACCGCTGTTTGCCTACAATATATCTCTGCAAGCTTATTATGACATGATCAATGAGATAGCAGGCAGAGAGATATATGACTATATTGTAGTTGAACATGTCGCCGGGCTTACGAAAGAGCTTGCTAAATATCTTTCGGACAGCAAGATGATAGCAATGTGCACTAATGATATTGCCGGTGAACCGAAAAGAGTGCGCAAATTTATCGGAAACATTGCAGGATTTGTCGGACAATGTGTTGTAATCTGTAACTCTGATGAAGCAGGTGTAGATGCTGATATAAATATCAAATCGGATGAATATCGGTATCCGGTATGCGAGATGGTGACTTTCGATAGAAAAACAGTTCTTGATGCTGCGAAGTTGATTGACGGAAATAGATATTTGGCAACGGTAATAGCTGTTAAATAAAAGGTGCTAAACATGAGTGATAACATAATTGTTTTATTCAGAAACAGCAAAAATAAAAAAGAAATCGATCTTGAGGTTCCCGGGAACCTCACGGCCAATGAACTTATATATGGGCTAAATGAGAGCTTTAAACTTGGGATTAATATGGATAAACCCACACAGTGTTATCTTAGGTCGGATTACCCCAAAGCACTTATAAGAGGTGAGAAGACTTTGGAAGAACTTGGAATAAGAGATGGCACAATAATCTATTACGATGAGCGATAAAGACTATGAACTATAAGCTGACTATTTACAACAATAAAGTTTATAAAGAGCTAAGCCTTACAGAATACATGGATCATGTCACTGTCGGTACCGGTAAGAACAGCAAAGTGTGCTTTTTTACAGAGGACATTGGCAGAGACTTTGAGATAGAAGTCATAAAGCAACAGGGCGAATATATTGTTTCATCTTCTCATGATCTGTTCTTTAACACTGATTCTGTAAAAGAGAAGATTCATGTGCTTAGAACCGGCGAGAGCATAGATATATGTGACGGAAGAACGGAAAGCGTTATCCTTTCGCTTGAATTTGGTGAGGATTTTGGCGATGTTCAGGATAATTACAATCTTGATATCAATATTTCCGGAATCGGGGCTATGTCGATCGGAGGAAGAAATGATGCAGATATATTTATTTCCGATAGTGCGCTTGCAAACGATATCATTGTGCTAAGCAGAAGTGCCGAAGGATTTTTTGTTGACCTATCCGCAAGTCGTTATGGTGTTAAGATAAACGGCGTTAATTTAAAGAAAAAGGCCAACATTATTCTTAAAAACAAGCAGTTTTTGGAGTATTGCGGTAATTTCTTTTATCTGGAAGGAGATCACTTATTTACTTCAGATAGCGGAGAGATAAGAACAAGACTCCAGCATGTGGACAACTTGCCACAGAAGAACCATTTTAAATATCCGCAGTTTATTAGAAGTGCGAGGCAGCAGTACGCAGACCTTGAAGATAAACCGGAAATTCTTCCGCCCAAGACGGCTCCTACGGAACCGAAGAAGAACCTTATCAGGATATTACTTCCGGTAATTTTGATGCTGGTTCTCATGGTGTTTGTCAGAGGTATGCTTATGCCGGGCAACAAGCTTTACATAGTGTATTTTGCAGCATCAATGGTTATAAGCGGAAGTATGTCGGTATGGAATTACTTTGATAATGGCAAGGACTACCGCAAGAAAAAAGCAAACAGAATAAAAGTTTATAACGAGTATCTCGATAAGAAAGAAGAAGAATTAACCAAATTAAGAAACGATGAGAGAACGCTTATTTCCGAGAGAAACAGATCGGTTGAAGAAACCGTAAGAAATATAAGCGATTTCAGCGCAAGACTGTTTGAAAAAGAGAAAGATCATGAAGATTTCCTCGATATCAGAATAGGAACGGGAAGAGTTGAATCAGAGTGCCAGGTTTCTTTCAGAAAACAGGAATACCTTGAGACTGAAGATATGCTCATGGATTATCCTGAGAAGATACATGATAAATACCAGTACATAGATGGTATGCCGGTTGTACTTCAGCTGGGCAAAGTCAATGCCGTAGGTATTATCGGTATCAGGGACAAGCTGTATCAGATGATGAAGAATATGATCATTACGGTTTCCGGGCAGCACTTTTATGATGACGTAAAAGAATTCCTGATAGTAGGCAAGGAAGATGTAAGGTATTTTGAATGGACAAGATGGATCAAGAACTTTAATGAGGGTTCAACGGGAACACGCTTTATCATTCACGATGATGAAAGTTCCAAGTCAGGTCTTGAATTCCTGTATGCTGAACTTGCTGCGAGAGAGGCACTCAAAGAGAAGGAACTTGAAGAATTTGCGCACTTTGTAGTGTATGTTTATCGCTCGGACAAATTCATGGAACACCCTGTTAAGGAATATGTCCACAATGCAAATAAACTTAAGTTTACATTTGTATTCTTTGAAGAATTTGAAGAGCTTTTGCATAAAAATTGTGATAAGAGAATATTTTTGGAGCCTGATAAGAATCATGGATTTATTCAGGATACGGAAGACGGAAATAAGATTCAGTATTTTGACTATGATCATATTTCAATGGATACGGTCAAGCAGTGCGCAAGAAAACTTGCACCGGTGTATGTAAAAGAACTGAGTCTTGAGAGTACTCTTACCAAGAATATATCTTTTTATCAATTGCTTAATATCATGAATGCTCATGATCTTGATCTTGGAAAAAGATGGAGTGAGTCAAAGGTTTACGAATCAATGGCTGCGCCGCTTGGAGTTAAGAGTGGCGATGAGATTATCTCACTCGACCTGCATGAGAAATATCACGGTCCTCACGGACTTGTTGCAGGTACTACCGGTTCAGGTAAATCTGAGATTATGCAGTCATATATTTTGTCTATAGCGACTTTGTTTCACCCTTATGATGTGAGTTTTATCATTATCGACTTTAAGGGTGGTGGTATGGCGAACCAGTTTAAAAACCTGCCACATTTGAACGGTGCTATTACGAATATTGACGGAAAGCAGATTAACAGATCGCTTAAATCAATCAAGGCGGAACTCATAAAGAGGCAGGAGCTTTTTGCCAAGTATGAAGTTAACCAGATTGATAATTATATAAAGTTGTTTAAAGAAGGAAGAGCGGAGGTTCCGCTTCCGCACCTGATTCTTCTTGTTGACGAGTTTGCGGAATTGAAAGCAGAGCAACCTGATTTCATGAAGGAGCTTATCAGTACTGCGCGAATAGGTCGAAGCCTTGGTGTACATCTGATACTTGCGACCCAGAAACCTTCCGGTGTCGTAAACGATCAGATCTGGAGTAACTCCAAGTTCAAGCTTTGCTTGAAAGTACAGGAGAAGAGCGATAGTAATGAAGTACTTCACTCCCCGCTTGCTGCAGAGATCAGAGAACCCGGACGAGCTTACCTTCAGGTTGGTAATAATGAAATATTTGAACTTTTCCAATCTGCTTATAGTGGAGCTCCGGCACTTGTACAAAGTACAAATGCTAAGAGAAAGTTCAGTATAAACAGTGTAAGCCTTTCAGGAAAACGAAGAGTTATCTATGAGCAGAAGCCTGAGAAGAATGAAGCTTCGCTGACTCAGCTAGAGGCTATGGTTGACTATGTCAATGAGTACTTTACGGAATCACATATCAAGAAGCTTGATGACATTATTCTTCCACCGCTTCCTGAGATGATACCTTATCCTCGTAAACTTGAGAAAAAAGGAACCGACATAACTGTTCCGATTGGAATATATGACGATCCCGACAGACAGGCACAAGATCCGTTTGAGATCAATCTGTCAAAGAGTCATTACTATATACTCGGCTCATCGCTTAGCGGAAAAACTGCTATGTTGCAGAGCATAATGATGGGAATAACCGCTAAGTACTCTCCAAATGAAGTAAACATCTACATTATAGATTTTGCTTCTATGATGATGAAGGTATTTGAAAGTCTTAACCATGTTGGAAGCGTAGTTACGATTGCTGATGAGGATAAACTTAAGAACCTTATCAAGATGCTTTTGGAGAAAATCGGTCGCAGAAGAAAGGCTCTTGCTGATAAAGGACTCAGTTCTTTTAGTTCATACAGAGAAGCGGGCTATAAAGATGAACCGCAGATAATAGTATTCATAGAGAACTACACAGTCTTTAAGGCTACATTCCCTGATTATGAGAATGATATCCTGGCAATATGCCGAGACGGTGTGGCGAATGGAATATCGGTTGTCTTTACTAATCAGCAGATGTCCGGAATCGGGTATAAGCTCATGTCGAATATCGCAGGAAAGATTGCTCTTAACTGTAATGATAAAGGACAATATGTATCCTTGTTTGACAGATGTAGGATTCATCCTGACGAAGTTCCGGGAAGAGGAATTACAAAGTTCGGAACAGAACTTAAGGAATTCCAGGCATATATGGCATTTTCATCCGAGAAGGAAATTGACCGAATCAATAAGATAAAAGAGTATATCAAGGCTTGTAACCAGAAATATGCTTCGGAAGTTGCCGAGAGAGTCAAATTTGTTCCGGCTGAACTATCAGAACAGTATCTAAGAGATACTTGCGGAAATACAAATGTCGATAACGGCAAGCTATTGTTTGGTCTTAATTATGCAAAGGTCGATCCTGTATATCTTGATCTTTTGGCAGGAAGAGAGATTGCAATATCAGGTAGAGAGGATCTTGGAAGAAAGAAGTTTGCAGACTATATTATCGGCAAACTCATAAGTGCGGACAGAGATGCGGTATTAAGACTGTATCTGCTTGATACTGAGCAAAGAGAATTCGAAGCAACCGCACATGATAACAACATAATGTACTATTCATCAAATGCAATGGATGCTATCGAGGTCATCGAAGACCTTTATGAAGATATAAAGCTTGACAGCGACGATGACGGCGGATTAGATACTGAACCGCTCAAAGTGATAGTATTTGCAGATAGAAAAATAATGGGAATCATAGGAAAGGAGGAGAGAGTTCTTGAGAAGTATTTAGAAATTGTAAAGAATGCAAAGAAAAACAAAGTATGCATTATGTACACCGATGTGGAAAATGTTTCGGTTACTCCATTAAGTAATCCGATTAGCACACACATCAGAGATGAAGGCGAAAAGATATTCTTTGAAGGCATAAGAGATATTACGCTTGTAAAAGTACCGCCTCAGATACTAACTACGGTAAAAGTTGCTATGAACATCGGCGATGCATTTTACATAAATAACTCAAAGATCAAGAGAGTAAAAGTACCTCTTGGATAAAGAAAAGGAGAATAATATGAGTAAAAAAGGTGTAAACGTAGAATTTCTTGATGACAAGTCTCGTCTCTTAGAGGCCGGAGCACAGGATCTTGATGATTTAACATCACAGGTTGCAGGACTTCAGGGACCTCTTGAAGAGTGCTGGCAGGGATCAGAAGGAGAAGCATGTATCGAATTCATCAACAATCTGTCAACTAAGATGGGTAAGATGTCTGAGCAGATTCGTAAGATCAACGAATGGGTAAACAGTGTTTCTAAGAGCTACCAGGAAGATGCAGAGAACGGACGCAGAGCGTACGAATTTTAAGATAAAAAAGGAGAACTAATATGGGTGCAAATGGTATGATCGCTGGTGATAGCGGAATAATTTCAGAAAATGGTGCGAAGTTGGTAGACTTTGCTACAGATTTAAGAGAGAAACTTGCTTCAATCAAGGGTGAGGTTGATGAGATTACTGAAGAGGGTATCTTCGGAGATGCAGCAGCAACACTTCTTAGCGTATATTATGATCTTGATGCTGATCTTAATAAGTATGCAGATACATTGGAGGCACTTGGAGGCAATGTAAAGGCTTCAGCAAGTAACTTGGAAGAAATTGATACAACACATTCTTCAGGACTTTCATACGAAGGATAATGTTTTATCGACCTATGACAGTGTCAAAGCTGTCTTAGGTCTTTACAAAAATGTGATCTTTATGGAGGAGTATAAATGTCAAAAAAGTCAGATATAAAAGATAAAATTGATGCACTTGAAGGAAAGAAGAGCGGATATGAAAGTCAAAGGGATGATTTAAAGGGATTACAAACGGATCTTATGGCAGATGAAAAAGATCTGAAGGAAAATATAGCGGATCCTATCGCAAAATATAAAATTGGGGGAGAGTCCGGAGATGATTGGATAGGTCTTAATTACAATATTGCAATGGATAAGAGAAAAGAAATTGACTCGGCTTTAAAAACTTATGATGGAGAAATTTATACATTAAATGGTGAGATAACTGAAGCAATAGCGCAATTAGATGCAAAAATAGAGGAGCTCGAAATTGAAATAGCAAATCTTTGGACAGAATATGAGAATGCATCCGATGATGACGATAACAACAATGGTAATGAGGGCTGATAAAAGGAGAAATGTAGAATGTTTATAAAGGCAAGAAAATATAGGCAAGTAGAAGGGACTACTTCTTCAGGTGTTGGGACAAGTATAAAGATTGATATAGAAGAATATAATAGGATTGTTAATAATATATCTGCTCAGAGAGAAAAAATAATAAAAAATAATGTGGGGTATGTCGAACCAGATAGTGTTTGCAGACTTAATTCTGTTATTCCTGATTATGAGCAGGCAGATCATGAAGTGGAAGAGTTGCTTAGGCTCTTAAAAATGGAATTGAAGACGGTAGTTAAGGTAATGAATGATATAAGAGCGGATTATGAAAAAGTTGATGAAGAGAAATCTCAGGAAGCAGCGACTAATTTTAGTAATCCGTCAGGAAGCAATTCTGGTGGCAGTTCAAATAAGTGAGATAGTTGTAGGACATATATAATTTGTTGAATATAGATATTTCTGCATAATATGGGGAGAGTAATTAACTGAGAAATTTAACGGAAATTTTATGTTAAGAAAAGGATGAGTTAAGATGGGAAATACACAAGGTTTTAATGGGGAGAATATAGAATGGCATCAGGAGAAGATAAGGGAATACTTTAATGAGTGTTTTTCTGAAGTATATGATCCATTTTTGAGGATGTCGGATGATCTTATAAAGGCGCTTTATGATTTTGTAAATAATGATTCACATACAGGACTGGAGGCGGAATCTTCTAAGAAATTCGTTGATGAGAGACAGATAAAGCTTATAGAAGAGATAATACACACAATCCATCTGCTAAAGTGTAAGATGCAGGTTGTGGGATATGATACAGAAGTGACTCTTCTTAAGGATTTTAAAGATGATCTTTCAGAGGATGAGACTGCAGTCATCAAGAAACAGCATCTTGAAAAGGTCGCAGAGGACTTTGCCGGTTACAACAATGCTTTTCTTGAACTTCATCCTAAAATTTCCACTATACATAGAAATGTTGAGAGCATCGCAAATAATTGTGATGTTATATCAAGGAAAGAATATACCAAGCCTCAGTCAAGAGATCCTCATCTTACAATGAATGCTTTTACAAATACTAACAAAAGCGAAGGATGCGTTCCTAAATTCTTAAAGGCTTTTCTTGCATTCCATGAAGAACATTCGAATGATATAGAAGGTAGTGCTTTTAAGACACTGCTTGATGATTGCAGGAGCAAGGTAATTGCAATCATGATCGGTATTGATAAGGGAACATTTGATGTTACAAGGTATGATAAGACAAGGGATAACATCGATTGGATAGATCCTGAGTCTATTCTTGCACCTGACGACGCTAAAAAGTATCTTGATTTTTTTAATGGATATCAGGCGTATCTTAAAGGAGAAATACCAAGATGTCAGGTATATCGTTATGATCCTGTAAACCTTAATAACGGAAATTATATAAATGACAGGGAAGACCTTAACATTTCCGGAGTGTATCCGTTAACTGTAAGGCGTTTTTATAATGCACAGAGTGATAATAGTGGCTATTTCGGAAAGGGTTGGACCGGTCTTTTTGACATGCATCTTTCAAAAGAGGGTGAAGGCGATGACAGCAAGATAAAACTTGTCTTTTCCGACGGTCATGAGGGAAGCTATGTAAGATACTTTACCAAGGCTTCCACAAATGAGAAGAAGCGCAAGGACAAAAATGCTGTAAGCGACGCTGACAGCAAGAAATATGATCTTGCAGATCTTGAAGAAATTGAGTTTGTAACAACAGCAGACGGAAGAACTCTTGTAAAAGAGGACTATGAGAACGAAGAGAAAGAATATATAGAAGAACACGGTGAGAGTGGAAGACTCATTGAGTGCAAAGACTATTACAAACTCGTTCAGGATGACGGATCCTATACAGAGTTTAGAAAAGATGGAAAAGTTTCAGCTTTTGGTAACGAGAGGACAGAACTTGCAAGAGTAGAGTACGATGGCGAGCGTCCGCTTGGAATCAGTGCTGATTCAAGATATATAAGACTGTTCTTTGACGGAAACGGATGTATAAGTGCAGTAAAGGATAATACAGGAAGAACTGTAAGATATGAGTATGAGGAAAAGAATGGTTCATATCTTCTTACAGTTGTCACATATCCTGACGGAGCAACAAGAAAGTACCGTTATGATGAAAATGGGGTAATCAACGAAGTTGATACTCCAAGCATAACTAACTTCCTTAAGAATGAGTATGACGAGAAGAAGCGTGTCACCAAGCAGAGCTTCCCTGATGGCGGAGTCATCACATACTCATATGATGACGAAAACCATATCACAACAGCAACAGAGCAGAACGGGCTTAAGGTTGAGTATCTTTCAGATGAGTTTGGACGTCATATAGGAACAAGATACCCCGAGCAGGAAATAGCGGAGAGATTTACTTATAATGCTAAGAATAGAAAAACAACCATAACTGATAAGAGAGGCTATACTACAAGATTCAGTTATGACAACAGAGGTCATCTTACAAAGGTCATTGATGCAAAGGGTAATATAACAAATATCACTTATAATGCAGTAGGAAAGCCTATTGTTATAAAGGGACCAAGTGGAGCAACTTATAAGTACTCTTATAACAGCTATGGCGAACTTACAAATGTAATAAATCCACTTAATGAAGAACATAGACTCTATTATGATGAAAATGGACAGGTAGAGCGCATAAGGGATGCAGAAGGAAACTATACATACATTAAGTATGATAATAAAGAAATCTGTTATGTAAAAGACAGTAAGGGCGTAGAGACGTTCTATGAAAGAGATAGCCTTGGAAGGGTCATCTCTACAAAGGATGCACTTGGAGCTAAGACATCATATGAATATGATTTCATGGACAGGATCAGTAAGGTCATAGATACTCTTGGAAATGAGACGAGATATTTTTATGACAGAGCCGGAAAACTTACAAGAGTAGTAAATGCTGACGGAACGGCAAAGGAATGGGGTTATAATAGCATAGGAAAAGTATCGGAATATACTGATGAATCCGGAAGACGGACCCAGATAAAGTACAACAATGTCTGGGATGAAGAAGAGGTAACTCTTCCTAACGGAGGAAAGGTAACCTATGAGTATGATCTCTTAAAGAGACTTGTAAAGGTGACAGCTCCCGAGCATAGAGAAGTTGCTTATGACTACGATGAGAATGGTAATGTAATAGCTGAATATAACGGTGATATCAAGGTAAAGAGTTTTACTTATGACCCGAACGGCAACGTTACATCAGAGACAGATGCTCTTGGACATGTGAAGAAGTACGCTTATGATGTAAATGGTAATCTCATCGCAGTAACAGATGCTCTTGGAAATAAATACACAAGAGAAGTAGATGCTCTTGGAAGAGTAATAAAAGAAACAGACGCCCTTGGAAACAGCACAACCTATACCTACACAAAACTTGGCGAGATACAGAGCATAACAGATGCAGAAGGAAGAGTAAGAAGATTTGATTACAGAAAAGGCCAGCTCATAGCTATATATTTCTGTGACATACCTGAGCAGAAGCTTAGTTATGACAGACTTGGAAGAGTAGAAAAGAGAAGCTTTGCTGATGGATATGAGATCAGCTATTCTTATGATGCCCTTAACAGAGTAGAAAACGTAGAGGGATCAGATGGACGTAAAGTTTTATACGAATACGATTCGAGAGGAAGAGTCATCAAGGTAGCAGACGGAAATAGCACAACTCTTTATACCTATACACCTACAGGCCGTCTTAAGAGCGTTATTGATGCACTTGGAAATGAGACAGCCTATACTTATGATGCTCTTGATAACCTTAAGAGCGTCCATAGAGCAGAAGGTCTTGTAAGTGATGAGGAAAGAGCAGGGGACGTATTCCCTACTGTTGGAAAAGACGGTCATGTTACTATCTATGATTATGATCTTTCAGGTCAGCTTACGACCATGACAGATGCACTTGGCCAGTCAGAGCATTATGAGTATGACCAGTACGGACGTCTTAAGACAAAGACTGACAGGGACAACTATGCTACTACATATGAGTACAACAATGCAGGCGCTGTGACGAAGGTAGGATATGCTGACGGAAGAAGCGTTGCATTCTCCTATAATGCACTTAACCAGCTGGATCAGATAAATGACTGGTATGGAAAGACAATCCTTGAGAATGATATCCTTGGACGCCTTACAAAAGTAACAGATTTTAAGAATAGGACAGTAGCATATGAGTACGGTGCTACAGGAGAAAGGACAAAGCTTGTCTATGCTGACGGAAGGGAAGTAATCTATAACTATGATGACAAGCTTCAGTTAAAGAGCATCATAGGAAACGGCGAAGAGACAACCTATGCTTATGATGAGATAGGCCGCCTTTCACAGAAGACATTTGCTAATGGTGTCAGCCAGGCTTACACATATATGCCGGGTGGAAGCCTTGCATCAATGACAAGTACCGATAAGGAAGGAGTACTTGATAAGTACTTCTATTCATACAATAATAGTGGACTTATAAGCGGAATAGACAGAAACAGACGAGGCTTGGACAAGGTATCAGGAAGATATGAGTACAGCTATGATGCAATAGGACATCTTACAAAGACAACACATGATGGAATAACAAAAACAGCATATGAGTATGATGCTTTCGGTAACAGGACAAGCATGTCTGAGACTGATGCAAAGACATCTTACACATATGATGTACTTGACAGACTTATAGAAGCTAAGGAACTCAATAGCTCCCAGGCAATACTTAAGTCCTATGACTATGATAAGAGAGGAAACCAGACAAAAGAGTTCATAAACGGTCTCTTACAGAAGACCTTTACTTTTGATGCTACAAATATGCTCTCAAAGGTAGTTGATAAAGATAAAGGAGAGGTGAATAATTATTATCATGGACTTGGATTCAGGGTAGCATCAATAAGACCTGAAGAAAGAATTGAGTATCTTTGTGATCTTTCAAAAGGATACTATAACCTTTTGGAGCGTACAGTTAACGGAGAGACAGAGAACTTTGTCTATGATAACAATGTAATCTCAATGTCAAAGGGAGGAGATAACTTCTATTACCTTCAGGATGAACTTGGTTCACCTATGTATATGACAGGCACAGACGGTGCAGCTGTAAATGCATATGCATTTGATGACTTTGGAAGAAATATCGATCCATTTACAGGAAAGCAGAAAAAGCACGGCTACACTAAGCAGGGGAATATTATCCAGCCGTTTGCATTTACCGGCTATCAGGAAGATGATGTATCAGACCTAAAGTTTGCGCAGGCGAGATACTATAGTGCTGATACTGGAAGATTCCAGTCTGAGGATAACGTAAAAGGATTTATAGAGAGTCCGATTACGATTAATCATTATGGCTACTGCTGGAACAATCCGGTGGAGTTGGTTGATAATGATGGTAACATTCCAGTCTATGGACCGATCCATGGACCGATAGATGCAGCGAGAGTAATTACAAAGAACGTTGTAAAGAGCGCTGTAAAAGTTATAACACCGATACTGATAGTTTCTACGGTTGGTGATTACAAAGCAGTTGGGAATAAAGGGACTAATGTAGAACAAGGATGCTTGAATGATGCATATGATCCGTTTGAGGGGAATGATGAATATGTTGGAGCAGTGTATCTCCTAAATAAAAATGGTGCTGCTTATCAAGGACATGCGGCTGTTGCTTTGGTTAAAGCAAATGGTCAGGCAGATGTATATAGTATTGGTGGTGGTCCAGACTTGGGGGAAAAAAGTTTTGTAGGATATCTCTCTACTAATTGTGATGAGAATGGAAATCCGACATCAATTGATTTTGCTAAGTTTTTAGAAAGTAATGGTAATTTGCCGCATGACTCTTATGGTAAACAAGGACGGAATACGGGTAAAAAAGATATGTATACCAATTTTATTTATATTCCAATAACAAACGAGGAAGGTGTTAGAATGAATAATGAGGCATTAAGGTTAAGGCAAGAATATATTGACGATAAAGTTCATTATAATTTGATAAGCAATAACTGTGGTCAAAATGTACTTAGAATATTTGCTGCAGGAAATAAAGATTATGTATTTTCTTCATCAGAACTTAGTTGGAATATATTTATGTCAAAGCCAAATTGTCAATATCTTCATGGGGTAGGAAGAATTGAGGATGGAGAATATCCTGGATGGTACTATGGAAGTATTGAGGATCTAAGTAATGCATGTACTGTTTGTGAGGGGTGATTATGAATAGAAAGACTAGATTGGTTGTATTACTTGTAGCTATGGTAATTACTTTAGGAGCGTGTGGAACAATGAATAATCCATATGAAATAATAGTATCGAAATTAGTATTTGTTAATGGCAAATATAATCATGGGGAAGTATTGACAATTGATAAGAATTCGAAAGAAAAAAAGATTGAGGACTTTTCTTTGACTGACGCACAGGGCATTGGAAATGGACGCATTGTCGGTGTGTATAATCAAAGAGAAACAGATTCGGCGCCAATTGTTATATATGATACTGAGTCCGGAAATATTCAGGAAGCAATAGCAATAGATAAGAGTATAAACGATCAAAGAATTTCGGTAAACGAGGATAATACAGCGATATACTATGTAGAAAAAGAGCAGGGATTAGTAAAATATGATCTTTTAAGTAAGAAGAAGGTCATTGTTAATGAAAATAAGAGAATGGCTTCTCCTGCAGTTACCAAGGATGAAAAAATGCTATATTACTGGTTGGATGGAACAGTCATACAATATAATCTGAAAAATAATACACATGAAGAAATAATTCATCATGTGGCTGAATATGAACTTTCGTTTGATGATAGTTTTATAATATTCATGAGGCCAAAAGATAATGGTTCTAAGACTATTATTTACAAATATGATATTGAAACCGGAGAGGAACAGCAAATAATTGAATTGAAAAACTATGCACATAGAATAAGGATATCAGAAGATGGGACAAAGTTTTTATATACTGTAGATTCGTATGCATATTTTTCTGAATGGGCCAAGACAAGTCTGTATGTTTATGATTTAGAGACAAATAGAGCACAAAAAGTATTTAAAACAAAAGCAGGAGAAGATTTTGATACAATTATTTTTGTAAAGTGATAAGTGAAGTTTATAATTTAAGTAGCATGGAGCAGGAATGTGTGAAGCTTTTGAATAAAGGACATTATTATGTTGTATGGTGCAGAGTTGATTTGTAGATTATAGTGTTGATAAAGGATAATTGTAAGTAGCAAATTAGGAGCGAAGATTTCTGTGAATTATTATGAAGAAATCTTCGCTCTATTTGTGAAAAGAAAGCATATATAAATCTATAATAATGTACATTGCTAAAAGAGAATGTCCGTGATAAAATGTTAATGATTTGTTAAAGGTAATGCATTAATTGTTGCTAAAACGTGTAAGATGGGGAAGTAATGAACTGTAGGGCTTAATAAAAAAGTAAGGATAATGTTTTTCATCCTGTGACAGTATCAAAGCTGTTTTAGGTTTTTACAAATAATAAAATGATTTAAAAGGAGTATAGATGGCTACAAAATCTGAAATAAAAGAAAAAATAGAATCACGTGAAAGTAAAAAAGAAGGATATGAGAGCATAAAGCAAACATTGGAAGAACAGCTGGGGATTCTTATTACGGAACAAAATAAACTTTTAGAAAATATAAAAAATCCTATAGCGAAATATAAGCTGGCCGGAGAAAGTTCGGATGATTGGAAAGGCGCAAATTATGATACTGCTAAATATAAGAAATGTGATATTGAGAGTGCGCTTAGTGGATATGATGGAGATATTGGGACACTTAAAGGAGAAATATCACAAGCTATAGAAGAACTGGAAACAGCGATTTCTGATCTTAAGTCGGAAATAGCAGATTTATGGGAAGAATATGATGCTGCGCCTGATGATGACGATAGTAACGATAGTGACGATGGAGAGGGCTAAAAAGTAGGGAGGAATAGACCATGTTTATTAGAACAAGAAAGTATAGATATGATGCAGGTGGTGGCAGTAATACAGGGGCTAGTAGTGTTAATGGGACTAGTATAGGACCGGCGCCTTCAACTGAAATAAAGATTGATGTCAAGAAGTACAATAAAACTGTTAAAAACATAGAAGAACAGAAAGATGAAATTATAAAAACAGATTCGGGATATGTTGAAATTGATAAGGATTGTACGCTCAATGATGTTATTCCTAAATATAAAGAGGCGGATGAGGCAGTAGAGGATATGCTAAGGCTAATGAAGAAAGAGATGGAGCATATTGTTGAAGTGATGACGCTTATAAGAGCTGATTATGAAAAGGTTGATTCGGAGAAGTCTCAGGAAGCAGCAAGAAATTTTGGTGATAATTGAAGAACAGTTAAGTGTTTTATCAAAGAATTGAAAGTAGTTACAGATAATGAACGCGGATTTTGAAACGTCGTTTTTTAAAAATCATGCGTTATATATGTTAAATGGTTTGAAGGCTATGATTGACTATATTTAGCATAGGGAATTATTTATAGAGAAAAGAGAAATAAGATGGGAAATACAAATGAAAATATCGAATGGCATCAGAAAAAGATACGCAAATATTTTGATGACTGTTTTGCAAAAATATATAATCCTTTTTTAAAAATGTCGAGTGAGCTGGCAAAAACACTTTATGATTTCATAAACGACGAGTCTCATACAGGTACGGAGGCAGATTCGGCAAAGCGGTTCTTAAATGATATGCAGTTGGAACTTATAAAAGAAACTGTGCAATGTATTCAAAAGTTAAAGTGCATGATGCAGGAAGATCGTTATAAGAGCGAAGAGGCACTTCTTGAGGATTTTAAGGATAAACTTTCTGAAAATGAGAAGGCAGTTATAAAGACTCAGCATCTTGAAAAGGTTATAGATGACTTTGCCGGATATTTTGATGAGTTTGATGAAGTTCAAGGTAATGTTATTGATGTACCTGCAATAGTAGAGAAGGCTGTCGCAGGATGTGGTGCTGTAACAAGAAAGAATTATACAAAACCTAACAGATCTGATTGTTTTACGGCATTTAGGGCTTTTACTTCTCAAGATAAGAGGTCAGGATTCGTTCCTGTGTTTAAAACGAAATTTATAGGATTTCATGAAGCGCATTCAAATGATATAGAGGGTAGCGCTTTCAAAATAATGCTTGATGACATTGTAGATAAGCTTAATCAGATAGTAACCGGTATGGACAAGAAAGAGTTTGATGTTAGAAAGTATTATAAGACGAGAGATAATATAAAATGGAAGAATCCGGAAGATATTCTTCCGCCTGACGATGCCAAAAAGTATCTTGAATTTTTTAAGGGATATCAGGCTTATCTTAAAGGAGAAATCCCTAGATGTCAGGTATATCTCTATGATCCCGTAAATCTTAATAATGGAAACTATATAAATGACAGAGAAGACCTCAATATTTCCGGAGTGTATCCGTTAACTGTAAGGCGTTTTTATAATGCACAGAATGAAGAAAGTGGCTATTTTGGCAAAGGCTGGACTAGCTTTTTTGACATGCACCTTTCAAAAGAGGGGGAAGGTGATGACAGTAAGATAAAGCTTGTTTTTTCTGATGGGCATGAGGGAAGTTATGTAAGATACTTTACCAAGGCTTCCACAAATGAGAAGAAACGTAAGGATATGGAGGATGTAAGTGAAGCTGACAGTAAGAAGTATGATCTTGCAGAGCTTGAAGAAATCGAGTTTGTAACTACAGCAGACGGAAGAACTCTTGTAAAAGAGGATTATGATAACGAGGAGAAAGAATATATAGAAGAACACGGTGAGAGCGGTAGACTCATCGAGTGTAAGGACTACTACAGGCTCGTTCAGGATGACGGATCCTATACAGAGTTTAGAAAAGATGGAAAAGTTTCAGCATTTGGTAACGAGAGGACAGAACTTGCAAGAGTAGAGTACGATGGCGAGCGTCCGCTTGGAATCAGTGCTGATTCAAGATATATAAGATTGTACTTTGACGGAAACGGATGCATAAGTGCAGTGAAGGATAATACAGGAAGGACTGTAAGATATGAGTATGAGGAAAAGAATGGTTCATATCTTCTTACAGTTGTTACATACCCTGACGGTTCCATAAGAAGATATAACTATAATGATAACGGGATTATAGATGAGGTAACAAATCCCAGAGATATAACATTCCTTAAGAATGAGTATGATAATAAGAATCGTGTCACAAAGCAGAGTTTTCCTGATGGTGGAGTCATTACATACTCATATGATGAGGAGAATCACATAACAAGAGCGACGGAACAGAACGGACTTAAGGTTGAGTATCTTTCAGATGAGTTTGGGCGTCATATAGGAACAAGATATCCTGAGCAGGGAATAGGTGAGAGATTTACCTATAATAAGAATAATGAAAAGACGACCATAACTGATAAGAGAGGATATACTACAAGATTCAGTTATGACAACAGAGGTCATCTTACAAAGGTAATTGATGCAAAAGGCAATATAACAAATATCACTTATAATGCAGCAGGAAAGCCTATTGTTGTAAAGGGACCTGATGGAGCAACTTATAAGTATTCCTACAATGAGTTTGGAGAACTTACAAATGCGCGCAATCCTCTTATGGAAGAGAGCAGACTCTATTATGATGAAAACGGACAGGTTGAGCGTATAAGGGATGCAGAAGGGAACTATACATACATTAAGTATGATGATAATAAAGATATCTGTTATGTAAAAGACAATAAGGGCGTAGAGACGTTCTATGAAAGAGATAGCCTTGGAAGGGTCATCTCTACAAAGGATGCCCTTGGAACAGAGACAACATATGAATATGATCTCATGGACAGGATTAGTAAGGTAATAGATCCTCTTGGAAATGAGACGAGATATTTTTATGACAGGGCAGGAAAGCTTACAAGAGTAGTAAACGCTGACGGAACAGCAAAGGAATGGACTTATAACAATATAGGGGAAGTGGCGGAATATACTGATGAATCCGGAAGGGTAACACAGATAAAATATAATAACGTCTGGAATGAAGAAGAGATAATTCTTCCTAACGGCGGAAAGATAACCTATGAGTATGACCTTTTAAAGAGAATTGTAAAGGTAACAGATCCCGAGCATAGGGAAATGGCTTATGACTACGATGAAAATGGTAACGTAATAGCTGAATATAACGGTGATATCAAGGTAAAGAGTTTTACTTATGACCCTAACGGCAACGTTACATCAGAGACAGATGCTCTCGGACATGTGAAGAGGTACGACTATGATGTAAATGGCAATATCATTGCAGTAACAGATGCTCTTGGAAATAAATACATAAGAGAAGTAGATGCTCTTGGAAGAGTAACAAAAGAAACAGATGCTCTTGGAAACAGCACAACCTACACATACACAAAACTTGGCGAGATACAGAGCGTAACAGATGCAGAGGGACGCGTAAGAAGATTTGAGTATAGAAAAGGTCAGCTTATAGCTATATACTTCTGTGATATACCTGAGCAGAAGCTTAGCTATGACAGACTTGGAAGAGTAGAGAAGAGAAGTTTTGCTGACGGATATGAGATCAGCTATTCTTATGATGCCCTTAACAGAGTAGAGAAAGTAGAAGGTTCTGACGCAAGAAGCGTGGCCTATGAGTATGACTCAATGGGCAGGGTAATTAAGGTAGTTGATGGAAATAGCACAACTCTTTATACCTATACACCTACAGGCCGCATTAAGAGTGTTATTGATGCACTTGGAAATGAGACATCCTATACTTATGATGCCCTTGATAACCTTAAGAGTGTACATAGGTCAGAAGGCCTTGTAGGTGATGAAGAAAGAGCGGGGGATGTATTCCCTACTGTCGGAAAAGATGGGCATGTTACAATCTACGATTATGATATTTCTGGTAAGCTTACAACTATAACCGATGCGCTTGGTCAATCAGAGCACTATGAGTATGACCAGTATGGACGTCTTAAAACAAAGACTGACAGGGATAATTATATTACTACTTATGAGTATAATGATTCTGATATAATTACAAAAGTAGGATTATCTGATGGAAGAAGTGTTGCGTTCTCATATAATGAACTTAATCAGCTTATTCAGATAAATGACTGGTACGGAAAGACAATCCTTGAGAATGATATCCTCGGACGCCTTACAAAGGTAACAGACTTTAAGAACAGGACAGTAGCATATGAGTATGGTGCTACAGGAGAAAGAACAAAGCTTGTCTATGCTGACGGAAGGGTAGTCTCTTATAACTATGATGACAAGCTCCAGTTAAAGAGCATCATAGGAAACGGCGAAGAGACAACATATGCTTATGATGAGATTGGACGCCTTGTAAGCAAGAACTTCGCTAATGGAGTAAGCCAGGCTTATACATATATGCTGGGTGGAAAACTTGCATCAATGACAAGTACCGATAAGGAAGGAATACTTGATAAGTACTTCTATTCGTACGATAATAGCGGACTTATAAGCGGAATAGACAGAAACAGACGTGGCCTTGATAAGGTATCGGGAAGATATGAGTATAGCTATGATGCGATAGGACGTCTTACAAAATCAAGTCTTAATGGTCAAGTAAAGGCTTCCTACGAGTATGATGCATTCGGTAACAGGACAAGCATGTCTGAGGCTGACGCAAAGACATCTTATACATATGATGTCCTTGACAGACTTGTAGAAGCTAAGGAGCTCAATAGCTCCCAAGCAATCCTTAAGACCTACGATTATGATAAGAGAGGAAACCAGACAAAAGAGTTTATAAACGGTCTCTTACAGAAGACCTTTACCTTTGATACTACAAATATGCTATCAAAGGTAGTTGACAGGGATAAGGGAGAACTTGAGAATTTCTACAACGGACTTGGATTCAGGGTGGCATCTATAAGATCTGAAGAGAAAATTGAGTATCTTTGCGATCTTTCAAAGGATTACTATAACCTTCTTGAACGAACAGTAAATGGTGAGACAGAGAGCTTTGTCTATGACAACAACGTGATTTCAATGTCAAAGGGAGGAAATAACTTCTATTATCTACAGGATGAACTTGGATCACCTATGTATATGACGGGTACAGATGGAGTAGCTGTAAGTGCATATGCATTTGATGACTTTGGACGAAACATAGATCCATTTACAGGAAAGCAGAAAAAGCACGGCTTTACTAAGCAAGGCAACATCATTCAGCCGTTTGCATTTACCGGTTATCAGGAAGATGAGATATCAGGTCTTAAGTATGCACAGGCGAGATATTACAGTGCGAATAATGGAAGATTTTTGGGTGAAGATCAGGTAAGAGGATTTGTAAAAAAACCTGAGACGCAGAATCATTATTTGTATTGCTGTAATGAACCTGTAGAGCACATAGATAATAATGGTAAATGGCTTCATATTTTAGCAGGAGCAGTTGTTGGTGCTGGAATTAGTTTGGGAACTGAAGTAGTAAAAGGGCTATTTACAGGAAAGATGCCTAGTGCGGGAAGTCTTGCAGCATCTGCTATAGGAGGAGCTGTAACGGGAGGTCTTACGGCTGCGTGTCCAATTGGCGCAATTGGGACGGGAGCATTAGCTGCAGGTGCAGGAACTGCTGTTACGGATGTGCTTACAAATTTTTGGGGAGATGATAGTGAGAAAAAGAGTTGGGGAGAAGTGGCTGTTGATGCAACAGTAAGTGCTGGCATAGGTGCAGGATTTGCATGGCTTTCTGAATCAGGGGCTGCAAAAAAAGCTAGTGATTGGATTGCAGATGGCTTACATAAACTCGATGCAAATGGTAAGACGATTTTTGGAAGAAGTGGTCAAAAAGCGGTTGATATTTGTGATGGTATTTTAAATGGTAAATGGAGAGGTCTAACAAATGAAGGGTCTGGATCGTGGTATGCTCTTGCTAGACAAGTTGAGCCGACTATGAACTTTGCTGGAAATAAAATTTTTGGCCTTTCTGCTAAAACATGGGGAAAGATTTTTGGACAAGATGCTTTGCAGCAGGTTAATGGTATGGCATTTTTAGAAACTTTAACTGGTGATTTATTCGCAAAAGGTGAAGAAATGATCTTCCATTGTAAATTAGAATAAATAATATAATAAAGGGGAAATTAGCATGGTTAACAGTAATAAATATGATATGACTGAGAAAAATTTATATCATCTTTCTATGAAATATGTTTTTAAAGTGTGCTTTTTATCGATTTTTATCTTCTCTGGATGTGCAGCTCTTTGTCTTTTGGGAACGACTAGGATAGATAGTGAAGTTATTTTTATAGTGTGTTATTTTATAGGCTTTGGTATTCTCTTAGCTGCAATTGAGTTTTTTCATAGATTAATTGTTTGGAAAAAGAGAATAAAAATGCTTAATGACACAATGAATATTGATGTGTTTTCAGAATTTGCAGGAAAGAGTTTGAACAATAATCTGATTTATAAAGATGATGAATGGTTTGTGGCTGTTTCGACACCTGAATGTATTATTGTTAATAAAAAAAATATGAAAAAAGATATTGATATTAGCCCGAGAAATAGAGCAATAGCTATAACTACTAAAATGAATGATGGAAAAATCACGAAATATGTAATTGATGTACGAAATAAATTCGTTGTTGATCAGCTGTTGGAATGGGTGAGGTGATAAATGTGAAGTATATATGGAATTCTTTGTCTGTTGTTTTGGTTATTGTAACATATTCAATTCTAACTTATTTAAGCAAACAAGCGACAATCGATGTTGAAAATGAAACAAGTTTTGTGGTTAAATTTCCAAAGATTTTGGATTTGGCAGGAAAACTATGCGTTTTTATCGGGACAATTGTTGAAATAATTTTTTTGTATAAAAATTTCAAGCATGATTCTGATATTACCAAGGGACATTTTTGGTTAGGAGCGTGTTTTATAGTTGGTGGATTATTTTTGGCGGTTGCTTGTGCTAGATGGAGCGTAGTTGTTGATGGAAATATGATTACTTGTAATAGAATATTTAAATCATCGACTACAATCAATTTGGAGGATCTCGATGATGTTATTCTAACAGGCGGGACTGTTAAATTAACTAGTGGTGGAAAGACGCTAACGAGTGTTGATAAAGATTGTGATAATTACGATAGATTATATGGTAAGTTATCTGAATATGGAAAAATCAATTAGTTTCCAACTGGTAGAAATAATTTGACGCACGTCAAATGAAAAGAACTCAACGTTGCGTGTATATGGAAATTCATGACATTTTTCGGAAGGAAATCAACTCAAATTGATTTCCTTCCGAATTTTATTTATAATATATGGATTTATACCGGATATGTAGTATAAAGTAAGCGCAAAATATTTCGACGGATATAAAACCATCTGTTAATCCTTCATAATGAATCTGAACTATAAACTACATTTTGGTGTCACTTAAGTGGTCTATGTATTAAGACTAATAGACAACACTTTGG
>JAEEGK010007190.1_pt1 | contig 26555 bp, 28 predicted proteins | sample 8958771 | NCBI WGS metagenome assembly JAEEGK01 (sample SAMN16246547, study PRJNA631951) | gut metagenome | biome: gut microbiome; feature: rumen; material: SC-attached | host: Bos | place: Iran: Karaj | collected 2018-10 | reverse complement strand
TTGACGGTGCCCGTGTACTGAAGCAGACGGTCGGCCAGCGTGCTTTTGCCGTGGTCGATGTGCGCTATGATGCAGAAATTGCGGATGTTGTCCATTTGCAGATTTTTAGAGCGCAAAGATAATCATTTTAAGGATTGAAGGATGTGGGGCGTGAAGGATTGAAGGATTGAATGAGAGAAGGATTGAAGGATTGGGTTGTGTTGCGGTCTACAGCGGAGAAAAACGCTAAATGATAAAAACTTTGTGTTATCTGCGTGAAAATATGTACTTTTACAAAATAAAACAGACTGACACTATGGGATACGCGGAAATTGCTCAACTGGAAATTATGAATGCGGCAGCCAATGTCGCTTCGCAAGAGGATTTGGACGATTTGCGAATGACTCTTTCAAAGTTTTTTGCCGAGCGCGCGCAACGTGCAATCGACAAACTATGGGACGAAGGCAAACTCAATCAATCCAAATTGGATGAACTGCGCGGCAAGCACTTGCGTACACCCTATAACTGATGCGCCACATTGTTTTAGATACCAACTGTCTGATTCAGATTTTGCCGAGTAAAAGCCAATACCACAATATCTGGACAGATTTTCTTGCGGGCAGATTCCGTCTGTGCGTCAGCAACGAGATATTGACGGAATATGAGGAAATTCTGTCAATGCTTACCTCGCCCGAAATAGCCCACAATGTGGTTGAAGCCATTGCCCGCCACCCGATGACTTATCGCAGCGAGTCGTTTTTCAAATTCCATTTGCTGCGCGATGTTGACAAAGACGATGACAAATTTGTTGACTGCGCAATTACCGCCGATGCCGATTACATTGTTTCCGACGACCACCACTTCAGCCACCTGAAAGAAATCCCGTTCCCCAAAGTATCAGTGATTACTCTTGATGAATTCTACCTAAAGAACAACTCATAAAAAACGTATCTCACCTTTAAACTAATTTTTGCCACCTATTGCCCGATACCCGAATTTTGCTGATATTGTACCCATTAAAAATTTATCGGTTATGAAAAAAGCATTATTCATTGGCGGCACGGGCACCATTAGCACGGCCATAACCAGGCGGCTGGCGGAGTCGGAAGAGTGGGAATTGTATGTTTTGAACCGCGGCAACCGCAACAGTGTTCTACCGAAAAATGTCCGCTCAATTGTGGTGAGCGACGTGAACAACGAGGCCGAAGTGGCCGCCAAACTGGCAGAGATGTCGTTCGACTGCGTGTGCGACTTCATTTGCTTCGAGCCGCAGCAGATTGAACGCGACTATCGGCTCTTCCGCAACCGCACGCGGCAGTTTATGGTTATCAGTTCGGCTTCAGCCTACCAGAAACCGCTTGCAAACTATCTGGTAACCGAGAGCACGCCGCTCGCAAACCCTTACTGGCAGTACTCCCGCAACAAAATAGCGATTGAGGATTTTCTGATGCGCAAATATCGCGACGAACGTTTCCCCGTAACCATTATCCGCCCGAGCCACACCTACGACGAGCGCTCGGTTCCGCTTGGCGTCCACGGCCGCAACGGCAGTTGGCAGGTCATAAAGCGGATGCTCGACGGCAAGCCCGTCATTCTGCACGGCGACGGCACCTCGCTCTGGACCTTCACCCACAACAGCGATTTTGCAAAGGGATTCGTCGGGCTGATGGGCAACGCGCACGCCATTGGCGAGGTGTTCCAGATAACCTCCGACGAGACCGTTACGTGGAACCAGGCCTATCAAACCATTGCCGACTGCCTCGGCGTTGAGTTCAAACCATATTATGTTGCTTCCGATTTTTTGGCAGCCGTCAGCGACTATGACTTCATTGGCAGCCTGTTGGGCGACAAATCAAACTCCGTGGTGTTCGACAACAGCAAACTGAAGCGCGCCGTTCCCGACTTCTGCGCCACCGTCCGCTTCGACCAGGGCGTGCGCCGCACCATTGAGTTTGTGCTCTCGCACCCCGAGTATCAAATTGAGGACCAGGAGTTTGACGCTTGGTGCGATGCGGTGATTGCCGAGTTGGAGCAGGCAAAGAAATCTCTTGCCGCAAAGTTTGTGGATGGAAAATAAGCTACCTCTGCTGACCGCCAATCTCCTCAATGCGCGCCTTCACGTTCTCAATCAGCCACGATGGCGTTGATGTGGCGCCGCTGATGCCTACGCTACGCACTCCGGCAAACCATTCGGGGCACAGTTCGTCAATATTCTCGATGAAGAATGAGTTGGTGTTCACCTGCTGGCACATACCAAAGAGTGCTTTGGCGTTTGAGCTGTCGTGGCCGCCAACAAAAATCATCAGCTCGTGGCCGGCTGCAAACTGCTTAAGGTGCGGCCCGCGGTTGGCCACCTGGCGGCAGATGGTGTCGTGCCAGCGGAACCGTGGCACACGCTGCTCCAGAATCTTCACCATCTTCATAAACTGGCCTATGTCTTTGGTTGTCTGCGAGAAAAACTCAACAGGCCGAGTGGTGTCGATTTTCTCAAGGTCGGCTTCATTCTCAACCAAAATGGCCTCACCATTGGTCTGTCCGATAAGGCCCACCACCTCGGCGTGACCTTTTTTGCCGAAAATCACCACCTGGCCGCCACATTTAGTCATCGCCTGATGCGCCTCCTTGATGCGCTCCTGCAGACGCAGCACCACGGGGCACGTGGCGTCGATGAGTTTTATGTTGCGGTCTTTGATGTTCGAGTAGCTCGACGGCGGCTCGCCGTGGGCGCGGAAGATGACTTTGGCATCGTGCAGGCTGGCAAACTGGTCGTGGTCAATCACCACCAAGCCCATATCAGCCAGACGGTTCACCTCGATAGGATTGTGAACCATCGCGCCCAGGCTGTAGAGCAGCTTGCCGTCGGCCAGCTCAGCGGTGGCCTTGGTCACGGCGTTTTTCACCCCGAAGCAGAAGCCCGATTCGGGGTCGATGGAAATCTGAAGCGGTTTGCCGTTGCTATTGCTCATCGACAGTCAATAGTATTGTGATTATCAAGCATTTGCCTCTTTAGCCTCGTCAACCATTTTGAGAATCAGCTCAAACTGCTCGTCGCGCGTCATCTGGCTGTTGTCAACCACACGGGCGTCGTCGGCCTGGCGCAGAGGCGACACCTCGCGGTGCTGGTCGATGTAGTCGCGCTGGGTTACATTCTCAAGAATCTCGTCGAAGGTAACCTTCTCGCCTTTGGCCGTCAGCTCGTCGAAACGGCGCTGGGCGCGAACTTCGGGCGATGCGGTCATAAAAATCTTGAGGTCGGCGTTGGGGAAGACCACGGTGCCGATGTCGCGGCCGTCCATCACTATTCCGCCCTGACGGCCCATATCCTGCTGCAGCTTAACCATTTGGGCGCGCACAAAATCGATGCGGCTCACGTAGCTCACCTTGTTCGACACCTCGATGCGGCGGATTTCGTCCTCAACCACCTCGCCGTTGAGCAGCGTGGTGTTTTTGCTGGTCTGCGGGTCGTAGATGAATCTGATGCCGATTTTTTCAATATCGCGCCGGAGCGCCGCCTCGTCAACGGTGCCGTCGTCGGCAATCAGGCCGTTGCGCATACAGTAGAGCGTCACGGCGCGGTACATTGCGCCCGTATCGACATAAACATAGCCCAGTTTCCGAGCAAGCTCCTTTGCCACTGTGCTCTTGCCGCACGACGAGAATCCGTCGATGGCGATGGTGAGTTTTTTCTCCTTCATATTTTCGTTAACTATTTCTATTCCAAAATTATAATGCGTTAATTTCACTTTCGGTTTGACGATAGTCGGCTTCTTGAAACTGATTGGGGCGATGGCCGGTTTTTTGATGTGCACAGGGGCAATCGCCGGTTTCTTGATTTCGGGAGTAACCACGCCCGGGGTTCCCAGCTTTACGCTTTTGACTTCAGGCAGCTTTATCTCGGGCGCTTGCACACTGATTTCCTTCAATTTAGGAATGGTGATTTTCGGTATTCTAATCTTCATCGGATTACAAGTTTTTTGGTTAAAGCAGGTTCATCCTAATCGGCAAAACTATGAATTGATGTGCACCGTCTGCGTCGGGAAGGCGAAGTTGAGCCCCTCGGCGTTGAACCGCTCAAGAATGGCGAGATTCACTTCGCTCTGCGTCTCAAAAATATCTTTTCCTTTGATAATGAAATAGATGAAACTGATGTTGATTGACGAATCGGCGAAGGTGTTGAAATAGACGATTGGGGAGTTCTCAACGTTGGGGTTCTGGTCGGCAATCTCGCGCAGAATCTCCATCGCGCGCTTCATCTGGTCGGGCGTGGTGTCGTAGGTGAGGCCCAGTTCGAGCACCACGCGGCGCGACGGCTCGCGCGAAACGTTCTCCACCACGTTGTCGATGATGACGGCGCTCGGAATCACCACCTCGGTGCCCTCGAGCGTCGATAGGCGGAAGCTGCGCAGTCCGATGGCCACAATGTAGCCGTCGTAGCCGCTTACGCGAACGCGGTCGCCAATGCGGAACGGCTTGTCGAAGAAGATGGTTATGCCTCCGAAGATGTTGGTCACCGTGTCTTTCGCCGCCAAGGCCAAAGCCAGACCGCCGATTCCGAGACCGGCCACCAGCGCCTTCACGTCGTAGCCCGAATTGTTGAGCGCAATGACAATGCCGAAGCCCCAGATGATGGTCTGCACCGAGCGTTTGATGGCCGGAATCATCTGCTTGTCGGCGCGTTTGCCGGGCAGCTTGTCCGACACCGACGGCCGCACATACTCAACAATGAGCAGCGCCACAAACCGCGACAGGAACCACGTCAGGCCAAGAATGAGCAGCATCGCGTAGGCGCGTGACATAAACGACACGGCGCGCGCGGGCAGCGTCAGCTCCTGCAGGGCCAGCTTGATGCCGATGAGCATCACCACGGCGGCCACCGGTCTCTCGATGGCCTCAACAATAATGTCGTCGATTTTTGGCGGCGTGCGTTTAACTATCTTCTTGATAATATGACGGATAATCCAAAGCAGAATGTGACTCACCACAAACGCCCCAACCACAAAGGCCACGGCCCAAAACCACTGGCCGATGGTGTTCTTCATAAACATCTGGTCGAAAAAATCTCGCATTCCAGTTTAATTTTCAATGTTTTATATCGATTTTTTCAGCGTTTCGTACATATTCCTGGCAATGCCCTGCCAGCTGTATTTGTCGTAGAAAGCCTGCGGCGTATCGCCCGTGAGCGACAAAGCGCCAACCAGACTGCTGGCGAACATATCCCAGTTGTTATCGACCACCACCTGCAGCTTGCTTCCGCACACGGTGGTGTCGATGCCGATGGCGCCCATCGATGTGGAGACAACCGGACGGTTCTGCCCGATGGCCTCAATCACCTTCGACTTGATGCCGCCGCTCTGCAGCGCGGGGTTCATCACCACGTCGGAGCTGCGGATGTACTCGTTGATGTCATCAACAAAACCGGCATAGACGATGTTGTTGCGTTTGAGGTCGTTGAAACGGCTCTGATACTCTTTCGACAGGCCGCCGCCGCAGATGAGAATCTTGTAGCCCGTGCCGCCCATCAACTTTTGCAGGCGCGGCGCAATCTCGTCGATGATTATTGACAGCGACTCGATGCTGGGCAGATATTTCAGCACGCCGAAGAACATAAAAATCTTGTCGTTGGGGTCGATGCCGTGGCGGCCGAGCACTGTAGCGCGCTCGCCGGCGGCAACCGGCTGCAGCTCGGTCTGCTCAATGCCGTAAGGTTTCAGGTGGCATTTGTCGGGACTCAGGCTGAACTTGTTGATGGCAATCTGGCGGTCCTGGTCAGTGGTGAAGAAGGCGCCTTTGGCAATCTTCATCGCAAAACGCTCCCACTCAAACATTGCCGGCCACCACCATTTGCCCGTGGCCATCGACCGCAGATACTCAATGTTGATTGCGTGGATGAACACCGGCACACCGGTTTTCTTCGAGAGTGTGCCCATCCAACCCAGAACGGGCTGCTCCAGAATAATCAAATCGGGCTTGAGCTCAATCACCTGGTCGTAGATGATTTTGTAGTTGACGCGCGAGATGCGGCGGAAAGCCGACCTCGGGACAATGGGCCGCAGCTCGAACGAGCATTCGGGAATGGTTGAGCCGACGCCGGTGATGACAGTCAGATTGGCGAACTGCCCCAGGGCGTTAAGATAGCCGAAAACGCCTTTCTGGTCGCCTGAAACGGGCGGGCAGAGCGGCTCGGGAGCTATCGACAGAATTTTCAGTTGGTCCATATTGCGGTTTATTTACGTGGTTCGGAATTGGTGCCGTCGGGCTGCGCATCGGTTTTGGCGGCCGGCGAGAGCAGACGTTTGTACTCGTCGGGGTTGTTGAGCACGGCCACCGCCTTGATGAGCGTTGAGTCGGCGGGCAGCTGCGCCTTTGCGCGGCCCTCCTGATAGTAGTAGCGGCTGGCAATCTCCTCCTGGAGCAGCATACTGATTTCGGCCTGATGCGTCTTCAGGTCCTGCTCTTTGTTGTGGGCCAGCTTGTCGCGAAGCTGCTGAAGGTCGCTCTCAATGGCGTCGGTGTGGCTCTCGCGCTTGACGGCTTTCTCAAGGTCGGCAATAAGTTTCTCACTTTCAAGCTTATAGTCGTAGCTCTTGTCGGCCAGGAAGCTGGTGAAATCGGCATAGTCGGCATCGCTCAGGGCGAATTTCTCCGGCTCGCAAATCGACGGGTGCTTCTGCGCATAGAGCGTGGCGTAATCGAAAATCAGATTTTTGCTGTAGAGGCTGTAGGTGATGTTGCTCATCATCTCGGGCTCCACCTTCACATCGGGCAGAACGCCGCCACCGTCGTACACATCGCGGCCGGCGCGTGTCTGAAACTTGGTGATGAGCGAGTCGGGCACCTTGCCCACGCTGCCGTCGGCGTTGCGGTGCGAGTAGTCGAGCGCCTGAATGCAGCGGCCGCTGGGAATGTAGTATTTTGCAGTGGTGAGCTTGAGCTTGGTGTTGTAGCTAAGGTCGCGGGTGGTCTGCACAAGGCCCTTGCCGTAGCTGCGGGTGCCCACAATAACGCCGCGGTCGAGGTCCTGAATCACGCCCGACACAATCTCCGATGCCGAAGCCGACCCGCTGTTGACGAGCACTGCCAGCGGAATCTCGGTATCAACGGGCTCGCTGGTCGAATAGTAGGTTTTGTTCCACATCTTCACCTTGCCCTTGGTGCTGACAATCTCCTGCCCTTTGCCCACAAAGATGTTCGACACGTTGATGGCCTCGTTGAGCAGGCCTCCCGGGTTTCCGCGAAGGTCGAGCACAAGGCCGCGCAGCTGGTTGTTCTTTTTCAGATTGAGCAGAGCCTCTTTAACCTCCTGGCTGCAATTCTCGGTGAAATTGTTGAGGTGGATGTATCCGATGCCGTCGGCCACCATTCCGTAGTACGGCACGCTTTTCACCTTGATTTTCTGGCGGATAATCTCCACTTTGCGCAGCTGGCCCGTGAACGGAGTCTCAACGGTGAGCACCACCTTCGATTTGGGCTCGCCCTTGAGCAGCTCGCTCACATCCTCGCTTTTCATATCGGCAATGTCGCGGCCGTCAATCTCTTTGATGATGTCGCCTGCGCGGATGCCGGCCTGCGCGGCCGGAGCGTCGGCAATGGGCTCGTTCACCTCAACATATTTGCCCTTGCTGTGGATGTAGGCTCCGATGCCGCCGTACTGGCCAGTGGTCATAAAGCGGAAATCCTCAATGTCCGACTCGGGAATATAAACCGTGTAGGGGTCGAGCGATTTCAGCATCTCGTCGATGCTCTTCTTCACAAGGTCGCCGGCGTCAATCTCGTCAACGTAATAGATTGACAGCTCGCGGAACAGTGTGTGATAGATGTCGAGGTTCTTCGACATCTCAAAATCGCGCTCGCCGGTGCCCATAAACCCGACGCCCAGCACTACGGCAGCCGCTATGGCCGCCACTCCCCATTTAACTTTCGATTTATTCATTGCATCTGTAAATTTCATTCAAAACCAGCGGACTTACCGCCGCAAACAAAGGTAAAACATCGTCACAAATCTGCGCTCTCGCGGCCCACTTTTTCCGCCAGCCTTGCCAGCAGCTGCCTGACGCTGTTCTCGGCATCGGCAAACGTCATTGGCTCAGTGTTTTGCGCCACAAACAAGAACGACAGTTTCAGCGGTTTGTTGCACAGTGCGTCGGTCAAAATGTGGCGGTTGAGCCTGAAGGCTTCGCGCATAAGGCGTTTGTTGCGGTTGCGGTCAACGGCCAGATGGTGGATTTTCTTTGGTGCCACAAACCCAACCTGATGGCTGTAGGCGTCGGCCGGCTCCGTGGCAAAAACCAGCTTGATGCCGCCCGCCCGCAGCACGCGGTTCTGCACAAAAACAGCCTCAATAGCCTTGCGCAGCTTGAGGTGCTCGGTGCGCTTGTAAGTGTATTGGTGTTTGCTCTGCTCCATAGTGCCGCAATAAAGGAGCAAATATAGGGGAATTTGTTATCGGAATGCCCCTTTTAATCATTTCAGTTTTGAGCATATAACTTTGCTCTCAATGCTGCCCAATAGTCGGTGGTTTCATTGTCATTGTACACCTTTTGTGTCCGTGGGTTGAAAGAAAATGGCTTAACCTTCCTGTTAGTGGTTACATACTTGCGTCAACTTTTTTCAGTCTCACTTTGCGACTTTTGTCAGTCTCACTTTTTAACACCGATTAAGGCATTTTTTAGGGTTTAAGGGGAAATCAAAAAAGCCTCAACTTATTGTAAGTCAAGGCTTTTTTCTTTTTGGATTTTCTTTCCAGCGGAGAGGACGAGATTCGAACTCGTGGTACACTAATCGCGTACGACAGTTTAGCAAACTGTTGGTTTCAGCCACTCACCCACCTCTCCAAGCGGTTTTGTGTTGAATTTGCCCTATTGCTAAAGCGGTGCAAAAGTAGGAATTTGGCTTTCAATAGCAAACTAAAAGAGATATTTTTTTTTCGAAACCGCACTATCGATGGTAGGTTTCAAACTTTTAGCTACTGATTGCTTCCCCGCTTGGTGTAAATCACAATGGCTCCGTTGCCTCCTTGCGCACCATATATATTGGCATCTCTAAGAATTTCAACGTGGTCAATTGCGTGGACGTCAACGCCCAACAGCGTTTCAACAATCACACCGTCAACAACATACAAAGCCTCAGTGGGTCCGTTGATTGAAGACGTGCCCCTGATGTATGCTTTCGAACCCTCGCCCATATTGCCCCGCGAGACATTCAAACTTGGAACTAACCCCATTAGAGCTTCAAGAACATCGTCGCGGCCGGTGCGGACAATATCCTCACCCGAAATGACCTTTGTGGCGGCATTGTAACGTTCGCGCGTGCGCACATAATCGTACCCGATACTCACAAGTTCATCGTCGTTTTCGGCCGTAAACAGCAATTCGTCGGCAAGGCGGATGCGGATGCCCTTGACTCCGTTCACCGGAATTGTGTACAACAACCCCCGGTGCCTGACGTGTAATGTGTCATCGGGTTTCACATCGGTCAAGCCGAAACGGCCCTTGCGGTCGGACAGCGCATAGCGGTCCTCATTAACCGTGTAAACGCGGGCATTTTTCACCGGCTCGTTTTTAATGTTGAGAATCACGCCGTTGAACGGCACACCCTGGTTGCTGTTTTGCCCTATCGCGGCAAGCGGCAGCAATGCTAATGCGACAATTAACTTTTTCATATTCAAAAATTTTTGCACCAAGGTACGATTTTTTTTCGGATAGCGTATCGTTTATCGATGTTTGCCTGAATTTGACGGCTGAATGGCCGAATAGGATAATCGGCTAACTGATTACCCAAAAAATTCGTAAACTTGCACGACAAACAATAATTTTATGAGAAATGAAATAAAAAATTGAAGACAGCATCCATTATCCAATTAGGCTGAGATTATTAACCCCTTAAAATAAAGCAATGAAAAAGATATTTGTAATTATTACAACCTTGTTAATAGGTAATTTTGTTTATTCACAAGAAGCTGCATATGTAAAAGGGAAAGGATTTGAGGGGTACATTTTTCCAAAAGAATATTCAATTTGGGGATTACGACCCGAATCAAATCGCTACACGCCTAAATTTGAGGACATCGCGCAAGCAGAAAAGATTTTACGAGACAGTATAGGAACTGATTATGTGAAATCAAAACAGTATGCATATCGCAAACCTCCCATAAACAAAAGAACGCTAAAAAAATATGTGCGTCAGTATGTTGGATATTTAACGGAAAATGGCGAAGTATTCATTCTTATTTACTTTAACAAAGGACTTGATATGGATGAAACCTATTTTTTAGAAGACATAATAGTCGTCTGTGACGGAGGTAGCGACCACTGGTCTATAAAAATAAATATAACAACGAAGCAACTATTTGATATGGAAGTAAACGGGATAAGTTAGAATTGTCAACAAGTAAACCGAGGATGCCATACTTCAATAATCACCATTTGCCCAATTCGCCACTCCGCAATTCCTCGTTTCCCCAAAAAATTCGTAAACTTGCAGTCCGATTCTAAAACGACGCAGAAATGATAGTAGTTACGGGAGCCGCGGGCTTCATCGGCAGTTGTGTGGTGAGCCGCCTGAACGCCGACAATTTTAATGACATTGTGCTGGTTGATGACTTTGGCAACGCACAGAAAAACAAGAATTTCGAAGGCAAACGGTTCACTGCGAAAGTTGACCGTATGCAGTTTTTCGACTGGCTCGACGCCAACCACCGCTTTGTGGAATTCATCTTCCACCTTGGCGCACGCTCGGCCACAACGGGCTTCCCGAAGGAAGTTTACGACACGCTCAATCTGAACTACACCAAAACCCTTTGGACAAAATGCGTTGAGTACGGTTTGCCGCTTGTATATGCCTCGTCGGCAGCCACTTACGGAATGGGCGAGTACGGATTCGACGACAACCACGACGTCATCTACAAACTTAAACCGATGAACCTTTACGGCGAGTCGAAGAACGATTTCGACAAGTGGGCACTGCAGCAGGAACGCAAGCCGTTCTTCTGGGCCGGGCTGAAATTCTTCAACGTTTACGGCCCCAACGAGTACCACAAGGGCCGGATGGCGTCGGTCATTCTGCACGCTTTCCATCAGATTCAGGAAACCGGCAAGATGAAGCTCTTCAAATCGCACAATCCGCAGTATGCCGACGGCGGACAGACGCGCGATTTCGTCTATGTGAAAGACCTTTGCGAAGTGATGATGTTTCTGATGCACCACCGCCGCGACTCGGGGCTCTACAATGTGGGCACTGGCAAGGGCCGCACCTTCGCCGACCTGACAATCAACACTTTCCGCGGTATGGGACTTGAGCCGAACATCGAGTACATCGATATGCCGATGGACATCCGCGATAAGTACCAATATTTTACCGAAGCCAATATGAGCAAACTGCGCTCTATCGGCTACGACCGGCCGTTCTATTCGCTCGAAGACGGTGTGGCCGACTACGTTAAGAACTATCTGATTCCCAACAAATACTACTAACCGATGGACAACATTTTTCTACTGATTTTCATAGCGTTTATAATTGGCGTGCTGATGTTCGACCTGCTGTTTGTCGGGCGCGGCCACCACGTGGTAAGCATCAAGGAAGCATCGGTGTGGACGGTGGTGTGGGTGACGCTGGCGCTCGGGTTCTTCCTGTTTCTCAGGTTCGACGGCCATCTGGTCCACGGCATCGACACGTTCGACGAGCTGCTGCACGTGACGCAGAAATACGGCCTGAGTTTCAAGTACGACGGGCTGCCGCTCGAGCAGGCAATGGCCAACGGACTCACCATTGAGTCGGCCGTCAGCCAATATCAGCACAGTATGTCGATTGATTTCCTTTCGGGATACCTGATTGAAGAGACGCTCTCAATCGACAATCTTTTTGTGATGCTGATGCTGCTCACAGGCTTCGGCGTGCGCAAGAAAGATTACAAATCAGTGCTTTTCTGGGGCATTCTGGGCGCCATCATCCTGCGGTTCTCGTTCATCTTCCTGGGCTCGACGCTCATTCAGAAGTTCAACTGGATTCTGCTTGTTTTCGGCGCTTATCTGGCTTATATGGGCGTGAAAATGTTCTTCAAGAAGGAAGACGAGAACGCCAATACCGACCCGCGCGACCATAAGCTGGTGAAGTTCCTGTCGAAGCATTTCAGCGTCTATCCGCGCTATGTGAACGGCCGTTTCTTCATCCGCGACCATCGGCACAAACTCTTCATCACCCCGCTGCTCATTGTGGTGATAACCATTGAGTTCACCGACCTGATTTTTGCTTTCGACAGCATACCCGCCATATTCTCAGTCACTTGCGACCCTTACGTGGTGTTCTTCTCGAACATCTTCGCCATCATCGGACTGCGGTCGCTGTTCTTTATGCTCTCGGGCGCGGTTGACAAGTTCTGCTATCTGAAGCAGGGCGTTGCCGTGCTGCTGCTCTTTGTGGGCGCCAAGCTGCTTTTCCATCATTGGCTCGACGAGATTGGCTTCAGCTCAGTGCACTCGCTCTACATCATTCTGGGAATTATCACGCTGAGCATTGTGCTCTCGCTGCTTTTCCCGAAGAAAGAAGCGGAAGTTAGGAGTTAGGATGTAGGAATTAAGAGTTGAAAGTTAGATATTTGCAAATGGTATTGGAGGTTGGATTTTAGGCATTAGGTGTTGGGTGTTGGTAGGGACGCACCGCGTGCGTCCGTTGTCAAACAATCGATTCACCAATTAAACAGTTCACCGATTAAACAATAAAATATGAAGAACCTGTTTTTTGCATCAACAATTTTTGCCGCAGCCATTATGTTGCTGACAAAGGAAGCTAACGCGCAGTTTGTGGTTAGTGGAACCGCTGGCATTGTATCGGAAAATAGCGCTAACAATGGCGACAAGGAATCGTCATCATTCAGTTTTGAAGTTGTACCGTCGGTTGGATACGTGATGGGAAGCTGGGAAGTCGGTGTGGGGTTCGGATACAACCGCAGCAAAACATCGGTTTGGACAGACGGCCGCAAAAACATAGAATCGGAATCGGCCTATGCCATAGAGCCTTATCTGCATTACGATATTCTTCAGGCTGGCAGATTAATCTTTGGCGCCGAAGCCATTTCGGTGTTCGGATTTGCCGACAGCGAGCGAAGCGTCAAGCTTGAGTTGCTACCCGTGCTTACAGTCGAGATAAACGACCGTTGGGATTTCGATATTTTTGCAAATGTGCTGGGGGTTAATTATTCACACACCAAAAACAAGGACACGGACCACACCACATCCAGCTTCGAGCTTATGGCAAACAACGGCCATCTGCTGAATATGGGGTTCACGTTTAAGTTTTAGCTTTAGGTCGATTTACTACTTGTACGTTTTCACCTTCTCAAGCGCCGCACAGATTATTAATTGATATAAGGAACGAACTCTTGTGTATAACAAGCCTTATCTGTTTTAAATATGCCCTTTTCAAAGGCGTCTTTATGTAATTCAGGCAGTTTCTTGAATCTTTTCATTCGGAGCCTATCTACTTTTTTCGCAGACACAAAATCGTAATGGGCTTCGAACATTACTATTATTTCCAAAAAGTCACAATCGCCAGATAATTCAATTACCATAGTTTCCATTCCGACGGAACAGATTTTCAATTTTGAGACTTCTTTTGGATTTGAAATATCAAAATTCCCTTCAATATCAGTTACACCAAGCAACTCATTATTTTGGTTATTAATAGTTGCTTCTGGCAAAACTTCTAAATCTTCAGTGATTATCCGTCCTTTTAGCATTAAATCTTGAGCTTGAGCAAACATACAAGAAGCTAACACCAGAACAGTTACAAATAATCTCATTTTTGCTGATTTTTTAATGAACAAGTTATTTGTTTTCCTTTTTCAATATAAAGGAATTTATATTCCGATTCTCCTCTGTGTTTCAATGAATAGTGATTTTGAATAATCAAATTCTACCAGGGTATCACATTTTTATTGATGGAATTAATTTCAATGATTTTTCGTAAATATGAAAGCTTTTGGGTGTCAGTAAAAATACAACTTGAATTATCGAGGAATTCTAAAACAGCATTAATTGTTTCAGATAGATTTTCAAAATCTAAAAAAATATGTTGGTCTTTATCTTTGTCTATGAGAAACAAATAAGTAAAACTGTGGTCGGAAAACGTTCCAATCTTATATATTCCACAGTTATTGTCCTTAATCATATTCGAATTCAATAATTCATATACATAAATCGAAGATTCTTTGTCTTCTTTTATCTCCCCCTTGTTTATTAAATACTCTTTAACTAATCTGTCATAATCATTTTTTGGGGGGTGCTGTGTAATACCTTTGTAATAACTAGAAGAAATGGTATCGATATGTATTTGACACATTACATTATGATTCAAATTGCATAATATAATTGCAAAAAGAAAAACGTACTTAAGTGTCTTCATCGTTTTATTCTTCTTTAAGTTATTCAATAATTACTCCTTGTAAGTCTTCACCTTCTCAAGCGCCTCGTAAACCGAGTGTGCCCAATAGTTGCGAACTCCAAAGCCGATGTTTTTTTGCCAACAATAGTCACGACTTTTCTTCTTAAAAGATTCTTAAATTGGCAAATTAAGATAATTTATTCTTGTTTTGATAATCGATAGTTTTGGTGTCTATTATCTAATCCTAAAGGAATTATGCTTTGCTTTCTAAAAATCCAATATTCATTTTCAAAAACCCGTTGAGTTTCAAAATGTACATCAAATAAATTAGAACTTGTTCCTTGAACTTTATACATAGGAGAATGTAAGCCCCTTGAATCTACAATATAAAATGAAGTAAAATTCTCTCTTACAACTGTTTCACCAAACTGGTCTTTAAACTCAAGGGTGTCCCCTTTGCGTGAAATCACATATAACTTGTAATTCAGAGAGTTATTCTCCATATCACGGATGTGTAATATGGCCTCCTCACCGTTTATTTTAGATTCCCAAACCATTAGTTTTGTCTTTTGAGGTTTGCTATCTAATACCAAGATGCTATCATTTCTTATTTGCCAATTGCCCGTTATTTCAGTTTTTATGAATTCCGTTTTTTGAATGTAATTGAAAGTTCCGTTTTCTAACAAGTCAATACTCTCAAAATAATGAGGGGACTTATAGGAGTAACAACCTTTCATTGGGGAATCCTGCGAATGCAGCGATAGTGGTAAAAAAATCAAACAATAAAAAACTTTAAACATATTCATATATATAGCTTTTGACCTATAAGAAAACTATGTTACCATCCTAGTTATAACCTTATTTACCCATCTCACACTTGCATCGAATCCGCGCACTCGAAAGGAAGAAAAAGATAATTCCTCTACTCCTTGTAAGTCTTCACCTTATCAAGCGCCTCGTAAACCGAGTGTGCCCAATAGTTGCGAACCCCGAAACCTGCGGGAGTGCCGCTCAATGTCCAGTGGCTGATAACTTTACGGGTGTCAATATCGAAAAGCACAAACACAAATGTGCCCAATTCACCAGGCTTGTCGAGAGTCTGCATAATCATACACAAACCCAGTCCGTGGTTGTAGCTCACAATGCACAAATCTCTGACTGTCTGCGCGATAGTCGAATCGCTGATGGTGTGCCCCTTGACAATTGTTTTGATGGAGTCGAGCGGAATGGTGTCGTTCATATTGGTGACGGCGTCAACGCGGATGTCGTTCATCGGCTTGCCCACAAATTTGGCCACGTTGTACTTTTCAGGCTCGGTGATGAAGAGCATATTGATGTCGCCGAAAGCCTTACGCAGCTTTTCGGGCTCGTCGGCCGCACCGTAAACTCGGCCTTTCGAGAAATCGATGCCATAGAAAATCATACCGCCCAAACCAGCCAGCGGACTTGTTTTTTTCTGCGCGGCAGCCGAAAGAACCAATGCGGCCACCATTGCCAATGATAATACAATTCGTTTCATATCTTTTTTTGACTTCAGACAACGGACGTCAGACTACAGACATCTTCCATCCAAAAACTTATAACTTTTATAACTTACTACTTATAACTTACCGTAAATCGTAGAATTTCACTGGTTTGCGGCTCATTTCGGGGTAGAGCAGCTTGTTGATGTACTCTGGCGACTCGAAACTGATTGACGGCGCCACACGCACCTTCGAACGGAAAATATCCTTGATTTCCTTTGCGTAGGCTTCGTCAGACCGTGTTGAGCCGATGCGCACCTTGATGTCGTCGGTGCCCAGCTCGTTGGTGAACACTTCAACCACGTAGTTCTTCACATCGTGGATGCCGTCCAAAATGTCGAACAGTGCAGGCGGATAAAGTGTTGTGCCTTTGTATTTTATCATCTGACCCTTGCGCCCGATTACCGAGCTCAGGCGCATTGTATTGCGTCCACACTTACAAGGCTCGTTGTAGTGGTAGCACACATCGCCAGTCTTGAATCGTAGCAGCGGCATACCTTCAACGCCGAGCGATGTAATGGTGACCTCACCTGGCTCGTCGTCGGCCACAGGCTGGTTGTTCTCGTCGAGGAACTCAACAATGATGAGTTCGGGCTGCACGTGTCCGCCGTTGTACTGGTCGCAATCGGTGAACGACGACTGCATCTCGGTGCTGGCGTAGGTGGTGTGCAGTTTCAGTTCGGGCCACTTCTCGTTGATGCGCTGGCCGAGCGTGGTGTAGGTTCCGTCGGGTTTGTAGAGCGCTTCGCCAATGCAGATGCACTTTTTCAGGCTCGATTTATGGTGGTCGATGCCGTTCTTCTCGGCAAAATCGGCCAACTTGATAAGAAACGACGGCACACACATACAGCACGTTGGGTGGATGCGGTTGATGGTGTCCCACTGCAGTTCGGGGATTCCGTTGCCCACACGCGAGACGCCCATCCCCACTTCACGGCAGCCAAGGAAGTAGGCCAGACCAGCCATAAAACGGCGGTCGATGGTGACCATTTCCTGCATAATGTCGTTACGGGTGAGCCCGGCCGTGGTGAACGACAGATACTCGTTGTAAGCCAGACGGTCGAGGTCGTTATTAGTCAAGGCGAACGTCACGGGGTTGCCCATTGTGCCCGATGTGGTTACGTAGTCGATAACATCGGCCTTATCGACGCACAGGAACTCATCGTTGTGCATCTGAAGGTCGGTTTTGGTGGTGACAGGAATCTGCCGCAAATCTTCAATGGTGCGTATCTTGCTGATGTCGATATGGTTATCGGCAAACATACGCTGATAGAATTTTGAGTGCGCCTGCAGGTAGGCCAACGCTTCGGCCAGCCGCGCTTCCTGAAAAGCCTTTATCTCGGCAGGTGTTTTGTACTGAATCTGTGAATCTTTTACAATCATTATCGATGATTTTTGAAGTTGAGCAAAAATAAGAAGATTTGCTATTTCGGATTCATAATATAATGACCGAATTGAAACGAATATTTAATCCGCAACCAACGACGCAAGCTAACGACGCGCAGATTGAGCCGAAAGAAAAAACAGCAATGAAAACCAGCGTATTATGATTTACCCGCCAGTCTTTTAGCGCACTTTTCGGCCTCAAGCATAATCTCCTCCTCACCATCGATATGGCGGCCACGCATAACAAACCTGCCGTTGCAAATGACTGAATCAACAGACGATGAGTCGGCGGCGTAAACCCAGTTGCTTATGAAATTATGGTTGGGCACGAGCCGTTCGTTTTTCAAATCAACAAGAAGCGCGTCGGCAAGATAGCCCTCGGCAATGACTCCCGCTTTGAAACCGTAGGCCTGCGCAACGTTTGCCGTGGCCATACCGACGGCCTCATCAGCTGTCAGAGCCTCGGCCCGCCCATCGGCTTTGGCCAGAAGCGATGCAAGCTTCATCTCCTCGTGCATATCGAGATTGTTGTTCGACGACGCTCCGTCGGTTCCAAGGCCGAGACGCATTCCGCTTTCCATCATTTTGGTTATCTGCGGAATACCGCTGCCAAGTTTCAAATTTGAGCACAGATTCAAGATGGCTGTTGAACCGGATTTTGCCATAAGAGCCATATCGTTGTCGGACAAGTGGACGCAGTGAGCGCCCACAAAATTGCTGCCCAAAACGCCCCAGCGGTCGAGCAGCTCAACGGGTGTGCAGCCGTAATTTTTTTGGCAATCGGCCACTTCAGTCTGTGTTTCTGACAGGTGCGTGTGAAGAATCATACCCTCGCTCCGGGCAGTCTCGGCACAACGGCGGAAAATCTTCTCGCCAACGGTGTAGATGGCGTGCGGCATTGGCGCTATTCTCACGCGCTCCGAACCGTGGCCGCCGCTGAGGAAGCGGAAATTCTCCTCAATGCGCTCGGGGGTGTCAATGTTCTCGGCAATGGTCACGCCGATGGTTGCACGAATGCCCATCTCCTCAACAACCTTGATGGTCTGCTCGCGATGCCAGTACATATCGGAAAAGAAAACCGTGCCCGATTTAATCATCTCCAATATGGCAAGCCGCGTGCCTATCTCAATGTCGCGGGGCTGCATTTTGGCCTCAAACGGCCAGATGTACTCCTGCAGCCACTTCATCAGAGGCATATCGTCGGCATAACCGCGCAAGAGCGTCATTGCGGCGTGACAATGGCCGTTGTAGAATGCCGGCACAATGGCAAAATTCTCACAATCAACCACTTCTGCATCGGGGTAATCATCAGCGGAAAGCCCCTCCCCGATTTTTGCAAACTTGTTTCCCTGTATCAGAATATCGCGTTTACCGCCTTTGAGCAAGACCGACTTAAGTAGTATATTTGCCATATTTATAATAAGTTAGATGATACAAATCGCTTTTTATGACACTTTCAGTTGAAATATATTGCCCATCACAAACAGAAGAACGTAGGCCAGCAGTCCGGCAATGAGCGGAGTGGCAATCCATCCCAAAACAATGTTTATCAGTACTTTGTATTTGATGCTGCGGCCACCCTTGAGCAAACCGATGCCCACAATGGCGCCAATGACAACCTGCGTGCTCGACACCGGCACCTGCGGAATATGCCCCAATCCAAGGCCGGCAATGGCGTCGGACAGTCCTTTCGACGAGAAGATGAACAGCACCAGACTCTGCGCCAGCACCACCACCATAGCGGTCTCGGCCGAAAGCGGCATAAGGTCGTTGCCCACAACCTTCATAGTACGTTGCGAGTAGGTGAAAATGCCCACCGAAATGGCCACCGCGCCAATGAAAAACAGCTGCTGGCTGCTCGATAGCGTCAGCGGTCCAACGCTCAGCGCGGGCAGGCTAACCGAGTTGACAAAAACGCCCATCACATTCACTATGTTGTTGGCTCCCAAGCTGTAAGCTCCGAAAGCGCCAATGAGCAGAAGCAGAATCTTCAGCACGGTGTGCTTCCAAAGAAGGTGCAGATGCAGGCGCTTAAAGGCCTCGTGAACAATCAGATACAAAACCACGGCAAACACAGCGCCAAGCAGCATACCCACAACCCACGACGATGCAATCTTGCCCAACAGGACGGTGTCGGTGGAGCGTCCGGCAAAAAAATTCCAGCCAATGATGGCACCCACAATGGCCTGCGATGTTGAGACTATCAGACTCGACTTCACCATCATAAAAATGGCAAGCGCCGAGGCCAGCGCAACGGTGAACGCGCCAGCCAGCTCATCGATGGAGCCAAGGCGGCTCAAAGTGTCGGCACCGCCCGCGCCCTGGAACGTGGCGCCAATGATGACAAAAAGACTTGCTATGATGGCCGCCGTGCGGAACCGCACCATACGCGTGCCCACCGCCGAGCCAAAAATGTTGGCCGCGTCGTTGGCGCCAAGGCTCCAACCCAGAAACAGTCCGCTCGACAGGAAGAACAGCAGCATACGGCAACGTCGGTTTTAGAGCATCACCTTGATTATCAGCAAAGAAAGAATGTCAGCCACATCCTCGGCGGCATCGCTCAGCTGCTCAACGTGGCGCGTGAAATAGCGCAGCTGCTCCTGTTGCGCAAGGTCGATGCCGGGCGTCTGCTGAAAAATCACACGGCGCAGGTCGTTGGCCGCACGGTCGCTCTCGCGCTCATAGAAATAGATTTTGTTGATGTGCTCTTTGGCCGATTCGGGACGCGTGAAAAACACCCTCACCGCGGCAATCGCCTCCATCGAGGCCTCCATCGACACCTCGTTCAGGCTCTTGAAATCGGTTTTGATGGTGTCGGGCATCTGCGGACGCTCGACACTGAACTGCTGGAGCACGTATTTGGCCTTGTCCAGAAGGTCGTCGGTCTTGTCTAAAAGGTGCAGCACGTCGCTGGCAAACTGCGGCAGAAGCGAGTGCACCAGAAAATCGTTCTCGATGCCGCGCTGCAAATCGTCGGCAGCCGACTCCTTGGTCTCAACCAGGCGCAAGCGCGTCTCGAAATCGGCCATACGGCCGTCGGTGTAGTTGTTCACCGCCTCGCGGAAGAGCAGCAGGCCGTTCTCCGTCTCGTCAATGAAACTGTCGATTTGGCGAATCACCGAGCCCGCCGTTTTCAAAATTCTTTCCATAACTCATTGTTTTGTTCTGAAGTCTAAAGTAGAAAAGATTTTGGGTTTGGGCAACAATGATTGAAGGATTGATTAATCGTTTGGTTAAGCACCACACGCACTGAGCCGAGGTGGTCGGTTTTGTGGATGGGTTTAGTTGTCATCAATATTAAATATATAATCCCACTGAGTGTATGTGTCGTCTTCGTAAATATCAATTATTATGTTACCATTTGAATCAACACCATTTTGTGGTTGATAAAAACTGAACATTTTTTTATATGAAGTTTTTCTAAATAAAGCTTTGTTAAAAACTCCATTAACAATAACGATATGTTGTTTTGTAACAAAACATCCTACCTCATCCCCCAATTGTGTTATTTTATGACTTGATGAAAAACTAACTAAATATTTACCATAATAAGGTGTAGGTTGGATATGTACAGTATAAACCAGATTTGTGTCGTAAAAGTCGCAAGATTTGTCATTTTCAATAAGGCTATCAAGTATAATCAATAGTTGTTTGTTTTCCACTTTTAATACTTGCAATGAATCATTTTTATCATTCTGTGCATTTGCAATTAAACAAATCAGTACTAATGCTAAAGGGAATATAAATGTTTTCATTTTATATTATTTTTAATGGTTTCAATTTTAGGATTTAATACCATCTTCATCATCTCCTTAGACCTGTATTATTGTTTCACAAAGAAAGGCATTTTACTTGGACAGAAAGAAGAAAATCCGCATTTCAGGCATCGCGAAAGCGCGAAAAAGGCATTATGGAATGGCGGAATTGCGTTTTGCCCGCCGAATTTCATCCGAAAACCGCCATTTGATAGCTCAACCCTACCGTTTACACATTTGCGGGGGTGGTTTGAGATAGGGTTCGGATATTTGCAGCGGATTAAGAAGAAGAACTAAAGAGTACGAAGATGAAAAGGATTAAACAAATTTCAATTTTGGCGGCAATGAGCCTCTGCGGCGCAATCTGCATCGGAATGTCGGTTTCGTCGAGCCAAAACCCCATTGATGAGACTGTGATTGTGACCATCCACGGCAACGTGAAAAGCGTTGACTACAACGGATGCCGCCAATCGGCAGTGGGTTACACTGTTGAGTCAAGCTCGAAACTCTACACGGCCGACGATTTTGTAAGCTACGCCATCGACTCGGTGAGCGCCACCAAAGCGGGTGTTTACGCGATGGGCATCAGCAGCGACGACTTCTGCAACGTGAATCCGCAATTCAAAAATGTTGAGTTTGTGGTTGTCGACGGCTATCTGACAATAAACGACACACAGGCTACGAAATAGCAAAGCCAACGGCCTTAACGGCTCGGTTAAATATAAAAGGCATCAGGTATATGGAACACCTGATGCCTTTTCTTGTATGTACGCTTGTCTTTTTTCAGAAATACTTCACCGCCTGCACTTTGCCCGACTCAATGCTTACAATGTCCGACAGAATGTTGTTGGCCATACGGCTCGCGCCCAGGCGGAACATACGGTTGTTGAGCCATTCGTTGCCCAGAGTGGCCTCAACAATGGCCATATAGAGCAGCGCATCCTCTGAGACGGTCATTCCGCCAGCGGGTTTGATGCCCACTTTGCGGCCAGTTTTTGCGGCGTAGGCTTTGATGGCCTCGCACATCACGCTGATGGCCTCGGGTGTGGCGGCGGGCTCGAGTTTGCCTGTCGATGTCTTGATGAAATCGGCGCCAGCCTCCATAGCCACAATGCTTGCGTTCCAGATGTCCTCAACCGAGCGCAGAACGCCAGTTTCCAGTATCACCTTCAGATGCGCCTTGCCCACGGCCTTGCGGATGGCGCAAATCTCGTCGAAGACGGTCTGCACATCGCCTGCAAGCCAAGCGCCCTGCGAGATTACAATGTCAACATCGGTGGCACCGGCCTCAACGGCCATACGGCACTCCAACTCCTTCACCTCAATGAACGACTGCGATGCGGGGAAGCACGCCGCAACCGAAGCCACGCCAACACCCTCGCATTTGAGCGTGGTGGCCACAGTCTTCACCAGCGACGGATAGACGCAGATGGCGGCCACGTTGGGCAGGTCGGGGAAGTTGCTCTTGAAGTTGTTCACGTTCTCGGCAAACTTCGCGCCTTTGGCCTGCGTGTCAACCGAGTTGAGCGTTGTCAAATCGATAAGGCTGAGAGCCAGTTTCAGGTGCTCAACATCGAACAGTTGGCGGGCACGAGTTTTGGCATCGAACACTTTTTGCTCAATGTCGGCCGCGGTGAATGGCATTGGGAGAGATAGCATAGTTTTAAGTTTTTGGAGTTATAAGTTTTAAGTTATTAGGTGTTTTTGTTGAATCGGTGAATTGTATAATCGTCTAATCGATTGACCGATTCACCGATTCACCAGTTCACCAAATGTCCGTTGTCTGATGCCCTTTTAGTTCGTTTCCAAAATTCTGAAAATCTCGTCGAGTTTCGGTGTCAGGATGATTTCGGTGCGGCGGTTTTTGGCGCGGGCCTCGGCGGTTTTGGCCGGGTCGATGGGCGCGTACTGCGAACGTCCGGCAGCCGACACTCGTTTAGGCTCGATTTTGCCGTCGGCGATGAGTAACTTCACAATGGCTGTGGCACGTTTGGCACTCAAATCCCAGTTGTCCTGAATGTCGCCAGTGCCTTTCATTGGCACGTCGTCGGTGTGGCCTTCAATCAGGATGTTAACATCGGTGTTGTTGGCCAGAACGCCTGCTATCTGCTTGATGGCCGATTGTCCTTTGGGGTCGACGTCCCACTTGCCCGATTTGAAGAGCAGTTTCTCGTCCATCGTCACGTAAACCTTGCCGTTGCGCTGCTCCACGGTCAGACCTTTGTCCTCGAAACCGAGCAGAGCCTGACTGATTTTCTGCTTCAGCGCGCGCACCGATGAGTCTTTCTGATTCAGAATATTCTCCAACTCCTGCACGCGGCGGTTCTTCTCGGCCAGCTCGCGACGTTGGGCGTTCAGGTTCGAGTCGAGAGCAACCAGAATGGCATCGCGCTCCTCAAGTTCCTGCTGCTTGGCTTTCAGGTCGCGCTCCTTCTCAAGCAAATCCTGCTTCGACACCTGAAGGTCGGCCATCAGTTGGCGAAGTTCGGCCTCGTTGTTTGTGGTCTGCTTGTCGGTCTCGTCGCTCAAGTCGTCGTACATGGTTTTGAACACCTTGTACTGCTTCTTGTAGAACTGCGCCGAGTCGCGGATGGTGGTTTTGTTGTTGGCTTCTTTCTCAAGTTTCTTGTTGAGTTCCTCAACCTTTGCCTCAAGTTCGGTTGTCTGCACGGTAAGGTCCTCATTCAGGCTTTTGATTGAATCGCGCTCGTTGCAGATGGCCACGTTCTTCTCTTTCAACTCCTGAAACTGTTTCGACGGCACGCACGCTGTGAGTCCTGCAAGTGCTGTAGCCATCACCATTTTGCTAAATTTCGACATAGATATGTTTGATAGTTAAACGGTCCGGCCAAACGGTCGAATCCAACCATAAAAATAAAGCGGCGGAAAAGCGCTTTTCGCTCCCGCCGCAGAATTTATCAACCGATGGTTGTTTATCGATGAATCGACCCAAAAATTATTGCTGGTTTCTATAATGCATATAAAAGCGAAGCACGATTGGTATTATCAAACAAAGCATAGATAAAGCAACAAGCCACGCTCCGACACATATGGAGAAAACCAATATAATCAACTCTAGAATCAAGAATACAATATTAACAACCATCCATTTCCCCATATTCCAATCCTTCAATTAATTGCTAAACTTCATCTCTCCAATCAAGTTTTGCGCATTAAAATACTTGTCGAGAATAAGCAGCACGTAGCGGATGTCGACAACAATGCACTTCTGCAGTTCGGGTTCAAAGATGATGTCGCCGCTCATCGACTCCCAGTTGCCATCGAAGGCAAGGCCGATGAGTTCGCCGCGAGCGTTCATGACGGGGCTGCCCGAGTTACCGCCGGTGATATCGTTGTTGGTTGTAAAGCAGACGTTCAGCGTGCCGTCAGGGTTGGCGTAGCGGCCGTAATCTTTCTTCTGCCAAATCTCTTTAAGTTTGGCCGGAACGTTGAACTCGCGCACTGTCGGGTCCTCCTTCTCCATCACGCCGTCGAGTGTTGTTTTATAATCGTAAGTGACGGCATCGGCAGGATGGTAGCCGCCTATGGTGCCGTAGGTCAAGCGCATGGTGCTATTGGCGTCGGGGCTGAAGAGTTTGTCGGGCTGCATTTCCATCAGTCCGGCCACAAACAAGCGCATTCCTTCAGACAGTTTATCCTCGCCGTTATAGCAGAGGCCGCTAATAAAGCCGTATTTTTCGTAGATATCATTTCCTGCCTGCAGAATCGGGTCGTTTTTCATTGCACTCTCATTCGGTTTGTTCATGAAAGCATCGAATTTGGCCTTATCGCAGAAAACTGACTTTGCAAAGGCATCATCAACAAACTTGTCAATATTCCCTTTGTATTTACCTAATACTGTTTTGGTTATGTATTCGGGATAGAATTCTGGCTGCACTTTTTTAATGAACAACCGAATCATCTCTTTAGTTGTCTGGCGGTCAACCTCGCGGTTATAATCCTTGAAGAAATCGTTGGCTCTTTCCACAACCATTTCTCTTATTTCGGCGGCATTTTCGGTTTTAGGGTTTGAAAGTTTCTTCAAACCCGATGCTAGCCTAACGGCGAAATATGCCGATTCAAAACCATACAACTGCGATTCAACCAAATATGTAATAGCCTCATTGTAAGCGCGATTCTGCATCACTCCGTCCTCAATAAGGTCGAGAGCACGGCCGTATTTGGCTTTGCGGGCAGCATCGGCATTCACCCATTTCGTGAATTCAGCCTCCTGCTCGCGTTTCTTGTCGACAACGTGCAGGCGCTTTAGGCTGCGGTTCTGGCCGATGGAGTATTTCCAATAGTTCGACGACCTTGCATATTTCGACGCATACTGAATGCGGATTTTCTCGTCGTTATCCATGAATTTTGCCCAAGAGTCTTGTTTTACGCCACGCACCGTAGCACGCGCGTCGTTTACGGCTGTCATCTCCGATTCGGTCTCCCACGACGAGAAATAGCGGTCGGTTGAGCCGGGATAGCCCATCACAAAGGCAAAATCGTTCTCTTTGTATCCGCCAAGCGATATGGGCAGAAAATGCTTCGGATGGTAAGGAATGTTCTCTTCGGAATAATCAGCCGGAGTGCTGTCGGGAGCGCAGTAGACACGGAACATTGAGAAATCGCCCGTGTGGCGCGGCCACATCCAGTTGTCGGTGTCGGCACCATATTTTCCAACCGACTCGGGCGGAGCGGCAACAAGCCGAACATCGTTATAAATCTCATACACAAACAGATAGTAATAATTACCATGCAGCATTCCTTCCACTTCGGCCGAGAAGAGCGTGCTGTCGGTGGCAAGAGTGATAATGGAATCGCACATTACATCGACGATTGAGTCGCGTGTCTCCTCATTTGTGCCATCGGGTATCTGGCTCAGAATCTTCTCGGTAACATCCTCAACTCTGACCAGCAACCATGCCGACTTGCCGGGATTTGGCAGTTCTTCGGCTTTGGTTCGAGCCACGAATCCATTGGTCAGCAGGTCGTTCTCAACTGTGCTGTGGCTCTGAATCTCGTCGTATCCACAGTGGTGGTTGGTCATTATCAGACCGTCGGCCGAAACGAACGATGCCGTGCAACTGCCGCCATCGAGAGCAATAATGGCGTCTTTTACACAAGCATGGTTGATGCTGTAAATGTCGTCGGCTGTGAGTTTGAAGCCAAGATCGGTCATTGTGGCCATATTTTTTTCAAGAAGAACGGGCAGCCACATTCCCTCATCGGCGCGCGACAGAAGCGGGCTTGCCATCAATGCTGAAATCAGCAGAAAAGATAATTTTCGCATAATTTTAGTATAAATTTTGCGCCAAATGTAGGGATTTTTGGTGTTGGATGGCTGTTTAAGTAAATCTTCCTATCTTTGCACCCGCAAAAAGAGCTTTCAGTTTTTCCTCTAAAACTAAAAACGATATGAGAACACAAGAAGAATTGGCAGGTGTAACCCTGTTGGGCGACAAACGGACGGAATATCCGACCGACTACGCGCCGCAAATGCTTGAGACGTTCGTCAACAAGCACCCCGAGAACGATTATCTGG
>JAEEGK010007189.1_pt1 | contig 26559 bp, 25 predicted proteins | sample 8958771 | NCBI WGS metagenome assembly JAEEGK01 (sample SAMN16246547, study PRJNA631951) | gut metagenome | biome: gut microbiome; feature: rumen; material: SC-attached | host: Bos | place: Iran: Karaj | collected 2018-10 | reverse complement strand
CAAAAGCATTATGACTGCGGGCAGTATTTCTAACGTCCTCGCTAGCGACAGCAATCCAAACGATTATTCTGTTCTTGGCAAATACACTAAATTTGAAGATTCTTTTGAACGCTTAGGTGAAAACAATTTCGCCACATACTCGTTCAGTGGCTATGAGTTTAAAACATTTTCTAAGAATAAACGCCGCTACTACCCATTAGGCTTATTAGACAATGCTTTTTCTGAATCTTCTAGCATCTTCCATTTCTACAATTATAAGAACATTTACGCGACATGGGATGTAGAAAACTATTCAAAAAAGTTTAAAACAGGTGGTAGTTTCAACAATGAAACATCCGTTGATAGAGAAATGGAAAACGTAACACAAGGACAAACCATTCCTTCGTACTTACTAGGCTATAACCTCAGCTGTTTCTTATTTGTTTTGGATAACTTCTATGGCTTAAAGTCCTACCATAAAATCGATTCTATGAAGGATTATTTGAGCCAATACACTTTTTACTCTGATTTGAGATCAAAAGACGGTGAAAAAAGAGGCACCGCTTATTCCTCTTCTTTAGCGGTTTTTGATGATCACCATACTGGTTTAGTCAGTGCAAATAACGCTTGGGGTGAAGGTAACACTAGAGCCACAGGTGGCATCAATGTCATGAAAAGACAATATCAAGACCAAGAATTAACAAAGTTAAGAAAAGAAACATATCCTGATAGAAGACAATACACCATATCCAGTGATCATAAGACAGCTTTGTTCTATTTCGATTCATTCGATTTAGGTACAACTGACGAAGTGTTTAATAATGATGGAACAGTGAAAGCCACAGCTGGTGAACATGACTCTTTCTATAACGTCTTAGAACATTTAAAAATGTTTAAAGCGGATGGTCGTATTGAAAATGTCATCATTGATGTCTCGACGAATGGTGGTGGTGTTATCGGTGTCATGGCTAAAATCTTAGCTCTTATCTCTAAAGATAATAAAGCGGCAGTTAGCATGATGAGTGAATCCGTAGGAGCGGTTAATACTTCTACATGTAGTGTTGACGTTAATATGGATGGTAAATATACCGCAGATGAAGTATTTGGTAATGACTTTAATATCTATGTCATGTGTTCCGATTGTTCCTTCTCTTGTGGCAATGCATTCCCATGCTACGCACAAAAGATGGGCATCAAAATTATCGGTGAAAGGAGCGGTGGCGGTGAATGCGCTGTTGGTATCCATTACATGCCAAATAGCGAATACGTGTATCATTCTTCCATGACTCACTTAGGATATTTTGATAAAGCCAATAAAGATTTTAAAGGCTTTGAAAATGGTGCCACTCCTGACATCTCATTACTTCCAACTGGTAAGGCTGCCTTTAGTGAATATATCGTTGATAAAATCGTCTATAACATTCCAAGTGACTTATATGACGTCAACGCTTTAAGCGCTAAGCTTGCCTAACTTCGTAAAATAAAAGTTGTAAAAACTTTCAATTTTCTTATAATTTTGTTTGTATACACAAAAGGAGATATCGCAATGGGACAAAATAAGTATGTTATGCTTCATTCTTTACTTAGAATGTTTGCTGCGCTTCTTGCTTTAGTTATCTTTGTTTCAATGTTCATCGCCACACAAATTCACCATGCCGAATTTTCCAACATCAATTTCACATGGAATGAGACATTCTTCGGCAATGGTGTGTACAACAAAGCCTCTCCATTTGGCTTTATCGGTTACTTACTCATCTTAATCGGAGGACTCGCAGGATTAGCTTTCGTGTTTATTGATGAATTAATCGGTAAAGACTTAACAAAGAAATTAGCCTTTGTTGCTGGATGTGCAATGGTCTTAGGTGGTGCATTAATCTTATTAAACGGCGTATTCTTCAGAGCTATTAACGAATTACCTTTTGATTACCGTTTAGCTGCTGGTCCAATCGTCTTTGGTATCTTAGGCGTTCTCGCTGGCGCAATGGATGTCGCTGCTCCAATTTTAGAAGACAAAGGTCTCTAATCGATAATTACAAATTTTGACAAATAACCGGCAATGAATTTGCTGGTTTTTTGTTTTGTACACTTGTCACAAAGTGTCACTAGACTATATCTTTCCTTATCTCTACGTTGTTATAATGTGTCCATATAGAGGTGTTACACATGTATACTTTATTCACAGATACCGATACTGATATCACTCCAGAAGTAGCGGCTAGATACGGTTATAAACTTATTTCTATGCCTTACACAATTGATGGACAAGAGATTCGTCCATACGTTGATTTCAAAGAATTTGATTACAAAACTTTTTATAACAAATTAAGAGCGGGCACTATTCCTACAACCAGCGCTCTTTCACCAGTGGAATATATAAATTACTTCGAACCAGAATTTGCTGCTGGTCATGACATTTTATATGTCCACTTCTCCGCAGCGATGTCTGCAACATTCAATTCCCTCCGTTTAGCAATGGAAGAATTAAATGAAAAATACCCAGAAAGAAAACTCACCCTTATCGATACCAAAGGTATTACCTTAGGTAGTTATAATATCTGCTTAAGCATTGGTGAATTATATAAAAATGGTGCTTCTATTGAAGAAATCCAAAAATGGGCGGAAACAGAAGTTGATAAGACCGCTTTCTATTTCTACGCTGATGACTTGAAATTCTTCGGCAAAAGTGGTCGTGTCTCTGGTTTCGCCGCATTCTTTGGCAATATCATTGGCTTAAAACCAATTATCTATATTGGTGAAGACGGTAAAATGGCCACTAAAGATAAATGCCGTGGTAGAAAACAAACCTTACAAAAACTCTTACAATACGTCATTGATTTAGAAGACGATATTAAAGGTCATAGAGTGATTATCGCTCATACTGATGCGATTGAAATCGCTGAAGAATTTGGCAAAATGCTTAAAGATCACTTTGGCGAAGACCTTAACATTGAATACGAAGTGGTGAATCCAACCGCTGGTAGTCACTGTGGTCCAAATGCCATGGGCGTAAGCTTCCACGCAAAGCACAGATAAGATTGGCGCTAACGCGCCTTTTCTTTTGCGTTAAAAACAATTATCATGTTATTGGTATGCAAAGATTAATTGTTATCACAGGCGACTTAGCCGCAGGCAAAAGCACTTTAGCGATGGCTTTAAGTGAACATTATCAAATTCCTTTTATCACCAAAGATGCTTTAAAAGAAATTGCGTGTGATATCATTGGCTATTCTTCTAGGGAAGAAAATAGAGAACTATCTATCGTAGCGACTACAGATATAATCTATTTCTTTAAGCAATGTGCTTTAGTGAAACAAGATTTAATCTTAGAGGCTAACTTCCGTACAGACGAATTAAACGAAATACAAAATATTGCTGAGGAAAATAATTACCAAGTCGTGTTACTTGTTTTAACGGGTGATACGCCTTTACTCTATCAAAGGTTCTTGGATAGATTACCAAATAGACATATTGCCCATCGTTCTATTCATTTAGAAGAATCATATGAAAAATTTGCGGAATATATTGAAAAGCTCAGAGATCAAGACTTTGTCTTTACCCCTAATTACATTGATATGTCTAATTTAGATGAAGATGAAGTCGTGGAAGAGGCTTTACAAATTATTGAAGATGAATTTGAGGATTAAACATGCATTCAATTAAAGGTGTCTTTTATATTGGTCATGGACCAAGTTCATCACATACAATTGGTCCACATAACGCAGTTAGATATATCTTAAATAAATATCCAGATGCGGAATTTATCAAGGTTAAACTATGTGGTTCTTTAGCCTCTACAGGTAAAGGTCACTTAACCGATTACATTATTGATAAGTACCTTGGTAATATTAAGCACCATGTTATTTTTGATGCTCGTAAAAGAGTTAAACATCCTAATACCATGTTCTTTGAAATCACTCTACCAAATAACGAAATTAAAAAAGAAACAATCGTCTCCATCGGTGGTGGTGTGATTACGGTAAACGGAGAAAAGAAGCAAGACGGTAATGATTTATACCCACATCACACTCTTTCGGAGATTATGGCGTACTGCCGTGATTATGGCTATTCATTATGGGAATATGTCTTATTCCATGAAGGTGAAGAAATACTCTCTTACATTGATGAAATATATCAAGCTATTAAGAAATCAATTCAAAACGGTATTAATGCGGATGGAGAACTTCCTGGTGAATTACACGTTAAAAGAAAAGCCAAACTCATGTATGAAAACATGATTAAAGAGCATAAAGAAGATGATATTCAAACTAACGTTGCGATTGCCTCCTTTGCCGCGAGTGAAGAAAACGCAGCGGGTGGAGTAATTGTTGTTGCCCCGACATGTGGTAGTGCGGGTGTTATCCCAGGTGTAGTTAAATATTTAGAAATGAAAAAAGTCCCTTATGAAGATATTCGTAAAGGCTTCTTAGTGGCCGGTCTTATCGGTTTATTAGCAAAAAGCAACGCCTCTATTTCAGGTGCGGAAGCAGGTTGCCAAGCTGAAATAGGTGTCGCCTGCTCGATGGGTGCAGCGATGGTTTCAACCGCTTTAGGATATGACTATAAGCGTATCGCCCAATCCGCAGAAGTAGCGTTAGAACATTCATTAGGTCTTACCTGTGACCCAGTAAAAGGCTATGTCCAAATTCCATGTATTGAAAGATGCGCGATATTTGCCCTTAAAGCTATCAATGCCGCTTCTATCGTTGGCATTATGCCAATTGAAACTGCCAAGGTGACATTTGATGAATCATTATTAACGATGTACCTTACAGGTAAAGATTTGCACGCTGGCTATAGAGAAACTGCGAAAAAGGGTTTATCAAAAGTCATGAAAGAGTTAATTAATAAAAATAAATAATCGTATCGATTAACATTTAAGACAAATGTTATACAATTAAAGCAGTGTGAAATTATTTAGAAAGGAACAAAGTTATGTATCGTAAGAATGCTTGGTTAAAGTATAAAGATAACAAACCAGTGATGGACTTTGCTGAAGGATATAAGAAATTCATCAGTACCGCGAAAAGCGAAAGAATTGCCGTCATTGAAGCAGAAAAGTTATTAAAAGCCAATGGCTTTAAAAATGTTGAAGACGTTAAAAACGTGAAAGCGGGTGACCGTGTTTACTTCATCAATAAGAAGAAAAACGTTGCCGCCTTCATCATTGGTAAAGAACCAATTGAAAATGGCTTAAGAATTTTAGGAGCTCACATTGACTCCCCACGTATGGATTTAAAGGAAAATCCAATTTATGAATCCAAAGGCTTTGCCTTAGGTGATACTCACTACTATGGTGGTATTAAAAAATATCAATGGACAACCATCCCACTTGCTTTAGTGGGTGTTGTTTGCAAAAAAGATGGTTCAGTGGTTGATGTTAACATCGGTGATGATCCAAAAGATCCAGTCGTTGGTGTTACTGACTTATTAATCCACTTATCCGCTGATCAAATGGCTAAAACCTTAGCAAAGGCTATTGAAGGTGAAAGCTTAGACATCACCTTAGGCTCTATGCCATTAAATGAAGAAGAAAAAGAACCAGTTAAGGCTAATGTCTTACGCTTGTTAAAAGAAAAGTACAATATCGAAGAAGAAGATTTAATTTCTGCGGAAATTGAAATCGTTCCAGCTGGTCCTGCTAGAGACTATGGTTTAGATAGAAGTATGGTCGCTGGCTATGGTCACGATGATAGAAGCTGTGCTTATACCTCTTTAATGGCCTTATTAGACACTAAGGAAGTTAAAAAGACTGCCTGCTGTATTTTAGTCGATAAAGAAGAAATCGGCTCTGTCGGTGCCACAGGCGCTCAATCATTATTCTTTGAAAACGCGATTGCTAAATTACTTGCTCTTGCAGGCAATGATCACCCATTATGGGCCGCTAGACTTGCGATGGAAAATAGTGAAATGTTATCTAGTGACGTCAGTGCGGGCTTTGATCCTTTGTATGCTTCCGTTAATGATCCAAAGAACGCTGCTTATTTAGGCGAAGGCTTAGTCTTTAACAAATATACAGGCGCTCGTGGTAAATCAGGCAGTAACGACGCGATGCCTGAATACTATGCCTTTATTAGAAAAACTATGGATGACGCTAAGATTAACTGGCAAAACGCTGAACTTGGTAAAGTTGACCAAGGTGGTGGTGGTACAATCGCCTACATCTTAGGTAACTACAATATGAGAGTTATTGACGCTGGTATTCCAGTTCTCAACATGCACGCTCCTATGGAGATTGTCTCAAAAGTGGATGTTTATGAGGCTTACTTAGGCTATAAAGCCTTCCTCATTGCAAAATAAACATTATAATGTCAAAAGGAGAAGAAAATGGGCTACATCAAGTGGATGGATAACTTATCCAAAGTCCTCAAAATTGTCTTCTGTATCTTCTATCTTGACTTAACATGGATGGTCTATCGTATCATCAAGAAAGTCAACGAGAAGAACTGGGCAATGATGGTTGTATGGATTCTTATCGCCGTCTTCCTTGGCTGGATTTGGTGGATTGTTGACCTTATCACAGTCATTACAAGCGATAAAGTTATCGAATTCTAATCCGACAAAAGTCTCACGTAGATTACTCCCTGATCTCGTGGGACTTTTTGTTTTGTAAAAACACTTTGACAAAGACAGTATAAAAAGATTATTATAATTAAGCATTTGGCGGGTGTGGTGAAGAGGCCTAACACACCTGGCTGTGAACCAGGCATTCGCCAGTTCGAATCTGGTCACTCGCCCCAAACAAAAATGTAAATCCCCAAAAACGGGGATTTTTTTGTTGCTAATTCTGCTTTACGAAACCGTCAGTTTTATGAATGTGTTTTCTAAAAGTAAAAAAGAGAGGTACATTATGACCTCTCTATCTTTACTAACTGCAATCAGCTTTTGGTTTGTCACGTTATCGAATTGAATTAGCGAATGCATTTAAATAGTCATCATCGTAGAAATGATCTCTTTCAATTTGATAATCCACAATCACACCGTTATCTGGGTGGGCACCTGGGTTATCTTTAAAACTCGCTCTTGGAGCAATGCCAGAGATACGGAAGATTTTACCATCTGGTGTGGCAGTAATATATGAGTTACAAGCGCCACCTGCTGTATTTTCACCAACAACTGTCGCGCAGCCATTCTCTTTTGCTAAATGTGGGAACCAAGTGGCACAGCTAAAAGACATCGCAGAAGTTAAAACAAAGAATTTATATTTTTTAGCGAGGCAATCATCATCGAATTTGCCATTCAAATTAGCGTCCACTTTATATGATTGAGAGGCCACTGTTTTAGTTAAAGCACAATAAGTGGTTAGTTCGACATTTTCTGTCATATTGCCTAAAATGCCAATCGCAGAGATGACGCTGCCACCAGGATTACATGTTAAATCAATGTAAATATTCTTAATTTCGTCGCCTTTTAGTTTAATCAACTTCATGCACGAATAAACAAGAGCGAAACTATCATAATCCACTAAAGCTTCCGCGACCTCATCACTCATTTGATAAGGATAATACATGAATTGATCAAAAGTAATGATTGCTGTATCACGATAGTATCTAAGAGCAGGAGTTTTTTGACCTAAAGCTTTTCCTCTTCTAGTGAGTAAATCCTCTTGGTTTTCCCAAAGGCTTGTGTATCTTTCACTTAGAATGCCCGTTCTTTGGAAAGTTGAAGCGCCACACGCGCTAGCGTTATTACCCGCGCTTGAATGACCATCACCAACCGCGTAATTAATGAGTTTTTCAACTGCTTGGCAGTAGAATGTCTCATTATCACTTTTTAAGTTATTAACGATATCCTGATGATTCTTTGTTAGAAAAGCATTGAAATCAGGAATTCTATCATCTCTAAAGCCGAATGAGTGATCTAAATGGAACATTAAACAATTATAGTTATATTCTCTGAAATCACGGTTATTTCTAGCGTTTCTAAGACGATAATCACCATTATGGAAATTCTTTTCAAAAAGGGTGCCGACATAATTGAGTGAAACCGCACCTAATGAGAAATCTAATAAATAGAAGGCTGTACCATTAAAGTTACAACTAGCCCAGTAACACATATTAATGGAGACTGTATTGATAACGGAGAATGGCAAATAGAAATCATCGTTATATTCATAAATATCTAAGTTATATTTGTTTAAACTAAAGACAACATCTTCAGTTCCTTGATAAGTGACATAATTCTCCTTGATATGGGTATTAACATCCTCACCATCATTCATATGGTAAATATTTCTATCGCTACCATATGAGGCAATGATGTTATCAAAATTATGGACTGTAATAGTGTTTTCTTTAGAGTCGACAGTAAACAATATGTCATAAGGACATGTATAAACAATCTTATTGCCTTCTCTACTAGCCGCCACATCATCATACATAATGGTTAACGCTACGCCTAAAGACATATAAGGAATAAAAGCATTGTTATCTTTAATAGCGTATTCTAAATCACATGTCTTATACGCTAAACAATCGGTTTCTCTAGAATTTAGGCGTGGCACATAAAGTGGTGCGCTCTTTAATTCAAGATTAACGGTCTCACCACCTTGTGAACTACCAGAAGAACTAGATGAAGAAGTGGATATACTACTCGAAGAAGTACTACTGGAACTAGAACTGCTACTAGAGGAACTACTGCTAGATGAGCTAGAACTAGATGAGCTTGAACTACTAGAACTACTACTTGAAGAAGAACTAGAACTTGAACTACTAGAACTACTTGATGAAGAACTACTTGATGAGCCGCTAGAAGACGAGCTATTGCTAGAACTAGATGAGTTAGATGAAGAAGTGGAAGATGATGAAGACTCACTTGTGCTTTCACTACTTGGTTCACTAGTTTCACTATTAAATGAGGTCAGGCTACTAATACTGTTACTCGATGAATTACTTTGAGAAACAGCGCTTGTACACGAGACCGTTAATATGACAATAAGTGCAGGTATAGTCTTAAAAAATTTCATATTCTTTGTCTCATAATATATTAAAATCATATTTAATAATCAAGCAAATAAATAAATAATTTGTTTAAAAAAAGAGAGGTTTGTAACCCCTCTATTTTTAATTAAATGTAAGATGCTTTTACCACTTATAATCCATGTTTCTAGTGGCGAGAATGCTTTTATAGAATCCTTTGTACTTTTTAGAAAGTACTAAGAAGATTGGATAACCAATTAAATTAATACAAACGAATTCCCCTAAGAAGACCCAACCAAACATCATGAAGTAGTTAGCAAAAGTTAACGGGATTGCATCATTAGTGCCCATCGTGGAAACCACAATTGTGAATGGCACAACGATCGCATTTAGTAAGCATGGGATTAAACCAGTAGTGAATAAGTTTTTAATAACTTTGCTATAACCAACCATCACTAAACACGCTATTAAGGTAGTTAATGTACCAAAGACGATATCGATTGGTCCCACAGAAGAGAATAAGTTAGCAATTAAGCAACCTAATGTTAAACCCACAGTAAATGCTGGATTAAAGAACACTAATAAGTTTAGTAGTTCAGAAAATCTGAATTGCATGAATTCATAGGACAAAGGACCACATGCAATAGTGACTGCGGCGTACAAGCCCGCAATAATGCCGTTAAGGGCAATAGTTTTAACGTTAAATAATTGTTTAAGTCTTTCCATTAAATTTCGTCCAATTCCTTTCTGATGGCTTTTTCATTAAGATTTTGACCAATGAAGACTAACTTGATCAATCTATCTTGATACTCGTCATCCCAGTCATGGGCGTATCCTTCATCGTTTTGTTTTAAGAACTCTATTTGTTTCTTGGTTAATGTCGCAGAATACCACTTTCTAGATAAGGTAATGGTAATTTGTTGACCTGCGGATTCATAAATATAAATATTTTCTTTTTCGTTATTAAAGTAGCAAACGCCTTTTGCTCTGATAATGTGATGTTTACCAGCTTCATTTTTAGCCCAGTTTTCAAACTTCTCACTATCGAAGCCTCTTCTACGATAATAAACAAATGTATTGATATCGTATTCTAAGGCTGTGCCTTCTTCTTCATTTTCTACACCATGGTGGTGATGATGGTGATGGTGATGACAGTGATGACCTTCTTCTTCATCGTGATGATGGCAGTGATGTTCTTCGTTTTCTTCACAGCATTCATCATCGTCACCTTCGCAACAGCAGTGATGGTGTTCTTCCTCTTCTTCCTCTTCTTCCTCTTCGTCGTCATCATCTTCATCATGATGTTCGACGTCAGTGGACCAGTCTTCAAATTCTCTAATCCACGCTGCAGAGGTACTAGCCTTTTCAAAATCGAATAAGTCAGTATCGATTAATTCATTAATATCAACTTTACAGAAATCAGATTCAATAATTTTAGCGCTTGGTTGTAAAGCTTTAATCGCCATTTTCACTCTTCTTAATTCTTCTTTGCTGACTAATGAAGTTTTATTGAGTAAAACGATATCGCAGAATTCGATTTGTTGAATAACTAAGTTTTCTAAGTTTTCTTCACCACGTGTCGCTTCTTTTAATGTTTCGCCACAGCCAAACTCATCTCTAAGTCTCAAGGCATCAGTGACAGAAATAATCGCGTCTAAGTAATAGAATCTTGGCAAGTGTTGTTTTTCAAATTCCTGTTCCATATAAGTAATTGTTTGGGCAATTGGGACAGGTTCACAAATACCAGAAGCTTCGATAAGGATGTGATCAAATCTTTGTGTTTTGACTAAATCAGCGAGTTGGTTGATTAAGTCTTTCTTAAGAGTGCAACAAATACAACCATTTGATAAAGCCACTAAGTTGTCATCCTTACCAGAGACAACGCCGTCATTTTCAATTAAATCAGCGTCGATATTAACTTCACCGATATCGTTAACGATAACGGCCATTTTATTGCCTTTAGCGTTTCTTAAAATGTGATTAATTAAAGTGGTTTTGCCACTTCCGAGATATCCAGTTATTAATGTAATTGGGACAGATTTCATTGTTTCCATTAAATTAAAACCCTCTTTTCCAACGGGTATTTTATCACAAAGAATTGGTTTGTATATTAAAATATACTTAACAAAAAATAAAATGAAACTATAATACAATACGAGGAAAAGAATATGAAAGTTGAATTAACACTTGTGTTAAAAACTACCGAACGCGCCTATGGTGCATTAGAAGCAATTAAAAGAGCGGGTTATAACGCGACCGTTATGACTAGTGAATCTTTAAGACACGCTGTTGATTATTATCCAGGCGAACATACATTCATAAGTCTTAGACACGTCGAACAAAGAGATGTTTTTGAAAGTATCTTAGGTGTCTTTATTGTGGAAAGTGATCGCTTAGAAGATTTAAAGAAAGTCATCCGCGAAACAACCAAGAATTTCACAGAAATTAAAGGCTTCATGTATTCTAGAGCAATCGACGACTTTGAAGGTTCTATTTAAGGATTATGGAAGTCTTTTCGATATTTGCTTATGTGGCTGCTCTTTTATTAGTGGCCTTGTTATCAACGCGTTTAATGCGTCTTATCAAATTACCTAATGTGACCGGTTATATTCTCACCGGCATTATCATGGGACCATTTTTATTTGGTCTATTTTTCAACAACTTCTCATTTGATGGCATCAAAGATGCCCCTGTTTATAAATTCGTTGATACATTAGGTTGGGTTTCATCAGTGGCCTTAGGCTTTATTGCCTTCTCCATTGGTACATCTTTTAAATTCAGCACAATTAAGGCTTTAGGTAAAAGAGTCTTAGTAATTACTATTTTAGAAGCCTTAGGTGCTTCTTTATTAGTGGTGGTCGCTTTATTAGTGGCGCACTTCATCTTCCCACAATATGTTTCCTTAGAATTAGCATTAACATTATCCGCGATCGCTAGTGCGACTGCTCCTGCTGCAACCTTAATGGTTATCAAGCAATATCGCGCACATGGTCCATTAGTTGATACTTTATTACCGGTTGTGGCATTAGATGATGCTGCAGCTTTAATTCTTTTCGCAATTTTATTCCAAATCGCTACCGCATTAGCGGGTGGTTCTGTTTCTGTTTACGCCATTATTGTTAAGCCATTACTTGAAATCACCATCTCTTTAGTAGTTGGTGCGGTACTTGGCTTTGTGATTAGCTTAGCTAACCGTTTCTTTAAATCGAGAAACAATAGACTTATTTGGAATATATTCTCCGTCTTTGCGGCGTTAGGTTTCTATTATCTATTTAAGAGCCCAATGATGGGTGGCTTTGAACTTAGTTCATTGCTCACCTGTATGATGGCGGGCGCGATATACACTAACTTTGTTAAGGAAAGTGGTAGAACGCTTGATGTTATGGATAGATTCACTTCTCCTGTTTATATGATGTTCTTTGTTATTTCTGGTGCGTCTTTAGACTTAACTATCTTCTTTAACGGTGATGGCTTAGTAGTGGTCTTAATTGCTTTAACTTATATTGTCTTCCGTGTCATTGGTAAATGGAGTGGTGCCTATGTTGGCGCATCAATCACAAGATGTGAGCCACAAGTGAAAAAATACTTAGGCTTTGCCTTAGTCCCTCAAGCGGGTGTTGCTATTGGTTTATCCACAACCGCATATAAGTTATTCTCACAGTATAGCAACCCATATATGCAAAAAACCGGCGCTTTAATTCTCGCCATTGTCTTAACAAGTACATTGGTCTACGAACTCTTTGGTCCAATGGTGGCCAAATTCGCTTTATCCAAAGCTCACGAAATTCCCGAAGAAAACCTTTAAGCGTTTTCCTTCATTGGTAATTTCTTAAATTCTGGTTTCATTAAGAAAGATTTGAATAGTCGTTTAACCACACGGTTGACGACTTTTTTATCTTCCTTATCTAAACCTCTATATGCTTTCCAAGCGGGACTAATTTGTAATAATAAAGTCTTAAAGAAAGTGGTGATATCTTGGGTTTTAAAATTATCTAATTCACCAAAGATAATCTCGGTAAATCTTTCGCGATCTTTTTCGTTTAATGATTCAATCCAATAGTTAAGGGATTGCTCTAAATATCTCGAAGAGATAGTTCTTTTGTTTAAATAGACAAAATCATTGTTTTTAATGACCCATTCAAAAGGATTATGTTGGAGCAATAACAAGCTTCTACTTTTAATAATTTTGATATCAGTTTCGTTAGAAAATAAGACACCAACAACAGAAGATTGAGGAACAATCTTTGCGTATTTTTCTAATCTATCTTCTTTGCCTTTAAATAAGCCTTTAGCCCTAAAGCCAGGACCATCAAAGGAATAGACTTTTTTAATTCTTGAATCATCTTCAATTTGGCTTAATAAATAAGTACAAATATTGCCACCTTTAGAATGACCACAGAGAATTAAATTCTCTTTTCTATATTTCTTTAATAGACGCTTAATAAAAGAATCCATATGCGAATAAGAATTAATCTTATCTTTAAAAGACATTTGGAAGTCTTCTTTCCAACCGGTATAGGAAGGATCAGTACCTCTCACCGCGACAATAATATCTTTGTCACATCTCACAGCGATAACCGCGAACTGAGTATCTTTCTTTTTATCAAGGATGTATTCGCTCGCTAATAGCTCAGCGTCTTTAAATCTTGGTGAGTTATATAGAAGTCTTAAGAATCTTCTAGAATAACGTGGCACAAATGAGCTGATATAAGGATCTAACTTTTTATATTCATTAATATATTTAAAATCTTCTAGTTTAAGTGGTAGTTGGTCTTTAACATAACTAAAGTCAAAATACGCCACCCAAGACATGAGTAAAGCGTCCGCGATATTTGCGGGAGACTTTTTAAAGGTCTCATCGGACTTTTTAATATAACCAATCATGTTCATACGAACATTATAATATCACTTCAACCTTAAATCGTGTTAAAGTTAATTTAATTAAAAGGGAGAAAAATAAATAATGAAAAACAATACCCCAAAAATGTTTAGATATGGTAATATCGTGAACCTTATCTATCTCATTCTTTCTATTCTTTTGCTCGTCCTTGGCTTAATCGCGATGATTGTTGGTGCCGTTGACGATAATCAAGACGCTATTAATGATGGTGCAAAAGCATTTGGTTATGGTGTCCACTTATTAGCCGCAGTAATTCTTTGTAACATCTTCGTTAAGAAAGCACAAAAACAAGTTGAAGAAGACTATTACCGTAGCCTCGCTCCATTCATTAATGCGATTGTCTTCGGTGTCATTTCCTTCAACCCATTCTATGTCATCGCTGGTATCTTTGGTATCGTCGTTAACGGTCAAAATAAGAATAAACCAGAACAAGTCGAAGAAAATAAAGAATAATTTCCTTTAACCTTATTACGAAATTAGACCCAGTTTTTGGGTCTTTTTTCATGCGATTTCCTTTTCCTTTATTATATAAATATGCGCGCACAGCGGGTGCGCAAGCACCCTTTAACCTATAATCATATAAAAAATTTTAACTCGGTATTTTTTGCCTAAAAATATAGAGTTGCAATTATTTTTCATGTGTATAATAATGAAACTGCACGAGGTGTACATATGAGAATGTTTGATTTACAGGGTGCTGTTAACAATCTTTTGAGCAACCCTAACATTGTTTCTTTACTTAATTCTATTGAATTATATAAAGGCAAAACCACAATGGCCCACAAAATGAAAAAGGTTGAAAAGCTTACAGAACTCGCTTTTATCAGTGGTACTGAAGCTAGCAACGCATTAGGGACCATTTTTATTGGCGATGACCGCATCAAAGCGATCTTTGAAAAAGGTCAATCTCCACAAACCTTACCTGAATATCTATTCGTTGGATATTACAAGGCTTTAAAACTTATTGATGAATGCTACAAGTTCCAACCATTTGATCGTTCATTCATCTCCACATTACATTACTATTTATATAAGGATTACAACCCAGAAATCGGTGGTCAATATAAAGACAGTATCAATTACATTCAAGAAAGAATGCCAGACGGAAGTATGAGAACAATCTTCGTCACTGCCGAACCAAGTGAAGTCGCCTCCTTACTTGACAACTTGGTCTACCAATTCAATTTGGTCAGTCAAAATGAAGAAACTAATAAGCTTGTTCTTATTTTGGCATTCCTTCTTGATTTCATTTGTATCCATCCATTCAATCATGCGAATGGTAGAGTTAGCCGTTTAATGCTCAATTTCTTAATGAAGAGATACGGCTATGATATTGGTAATTACTTCTCAATTCCATATATCATGAGACAACGTTTATCTGATTATATCGATGCTTTTGAAGCTTCTTCCCAAGGCTGGGGTAACAATGAAAATGATTACACACAATTTGTTACCTACATGTTAAAGTGCATCCTTGAAGCTTATCGTAAACTCGATTACATCATGGAAGTTAATAATGAAAAAAGTTTAACCGTTGAAAAGGTTTACAAAGTCATCTTTGATAGTGCTAGACCAATCGGTAAACGCGTTATTCAAAATGTTTTATATGCGACAAGTCCTGCAACTATTGAAAAAGCTTTAGCAGAACTTATCAAAGATAATCGTATCCAACTTATCAATAAGGGCAGATACAGCAAATACTTTAGACTTTAATAGGAGTTATTAATATGGCAAATTACGATGCGAAAAATATTAGAAACGTTGTCATCCTTGGCCACCAATCCACAGGTAAAACAACGTTAGCCGAATCATTAGCGTTTATCGCTGGCTTGATTCCTCAAAAAGGTGAAGTTGAAAAGAAAAACACTCTTAGTGACTACACACCTGATGAACAAAAAAGAGGCGGTTCCATTCAAACCGCAGTTATCCCATTAGAATATAAGAATCATAAGATTAACATCATCGATGTTCCAGGTAATGACGACTTCATTTCTGAATACATTGGTGTCTTAGGCGCAGTTAAAGGTGCAGTCTTAGTGATCGATGCTTCTATCGGTGTCCAAGTCGGTACAGTTAAACACTGGAACCAACTTAGAAAACGTGGTATCCCAACATTCATCTTCATCAACAAAGTTGATAAAGAAAACGTTAATTTCGATGAATTATTAGATGAAATTCGTTCTAAATTAGGTAAGAACGCTATTCCATTCTGTTACCCATTAGGTCATGGTGAAGGCTTTGATGGCTTCGCTAATGTCGTCGACTTAAAAGCTAGAAAACTTCATGGTAATAAGTGCCAAGATGAACCAATCCATGATGATAAGAAAGAAAAGATTTTCGAACTTCATAACATGATTAGTGAAGAAGTTGCGAAAGCTGATGACGTCTTATTAGAAAAATTCTTCTCCGGTGAAGAATTCACCGTCCAAGAAGTTCATGAATCCTTAAGAAAACTCGTCTTAGCGGGTGAATTAGTCCCAGTCTTAGTCGGTAGCGCAACCAAGAACATTGGTATTGAAACAATGCTTGATATGTTCATTGACTACTTACCATGCCCAGCGGACTTAAAACCATATGAAGCGAAAGATGATAATGGTAACGAAGTAACAAGAGAAACAAAAGATAGCGAACCATTCTCCGCTTATGTCTTCAAGACCATCGTTGATCCATATTCAGGCACAATTAATATTATTAAAGTTAATTCTGGTGTCTTAAAAACTGGTGATGAAGTCTATGTTGGTAAAGGCACACAAAGAATTTCCATGTTATATCAAATGACTGGTAAGAAACTTGATTCCATTCAAGAAGTCCACGCCGGTGATATCGCCGCGATTACAAGACTTGAAGGTGTCGCAAGTGGTATGACAATGTCTTCTCCAAAAGCCATTATCAATTACAAACCAGCGCATTATCCATCCGCCGTTTTATTCAAAGCCATTATCTTAGCCAATAAGAATGATGAATCCAAGATTGGTCCAGCATTAGCCAAGATTCAAGCAGAAGATCCAGCAGTGGAAGTCAAACGTAATAATGAAACAAAACAATTATTATTAGGTGGTGTTTCTGATTCTCAACTCAATTACGTCTTAGAAAAATTAAAGAATACTTATAAGATTGATGTCACAACTGAACCAATGAAAGTTGTCTATCGTGAATCTATTAAAGGTAGAGCCGAAGGTGATGGCCGTTATGTCAAACAATCCGGTGGTAGTGGTTTCTATGGTGTTGTTAAGATGAGATTTGAACCAGCAGAAGAAAACTGCTTCGCAGAAGAAGTCTTCGGTGGTGCTGTTCCAAAGAACTACTTCCCAGCTGTTGAAAAAGGTTTCTTTGAAGCCCTTAACTCTGGCCCATTAGCAGGCTTCCCAGTTATCGGTGTTAAAGGCGTATTAGTCGATGGTAAATATCACCCAGTCGATAGTAATGAACAAGCCTTCAAAATGGCCGGTATCTTAGCCTTTAAAGATGCTTATCCAAAGTGTAAACCAATCATCTTAGAACCAATCATGAGAATTCATGTTATCGTTCCAAGCGAATATACCGGCGACGTTATGTCTGACTTAAATACCAGACGTGCTCGTATCCAAAACATGGAAGAACACGAAGGTATGCAAGATATCGAAGCGTTAATTCCTGAAGCGGAAATTGTTGACTACGTCACACAACTTAAATCCATTACTCAAGCTTCTGGTTACTTCAATAGAGAATTCGTTAACTACGAAGAAGTTCCAGAATACTTAAAGGAAAAAGTTATTAAAGAAAACAAGATCAACCAATAATCGATTGATTGTTCTTGAGAAGAGGGATATCGTTCCCTCTTTTCTTTTACAAAGAAATGTTAGAAAATAGGTAGTATGAAAATACTATTAACTAATGATGATGGTTATAACGCTCAAGGAATAACTATCTTAAGAGATAAATTATCTAAATATGGGGAAGTAACAATTGTTGCGCCTTTTGAACATATGTCCGGTAAAAGCGCCTCTATCACATTAGGTGAATGGTTAAAAGTTGATAAGATTGATGATCATACCTATGCAGTACATGGTACTCCTACAGATTCTGCGAACTTAGCCTTAGGTGGTTTAGGTATTGATTTCGATTTAGTGGTATCGGGTTGCAATAGTGGACACAATCTTTCCTATGATGTCTTTTTAAGTGGCACAATTGGAGCGTGCTTAGGTGCGACAATATTCCGTAAAAAGACCATTGCCTTCAGTGCGCCTTTTGATGATTATTCCAACCTTATCGAACACTTTGATGAGATTTGGGAATTCATCAATAAGTATAACCTACTGAGTGAAGAATATTGCTTGAATATCAATCTCCCTAAAGGTGAATGTAAAGGTATTAAGATTGGCCGTTGCTATTTTAGAAAAGACCATTACTATTTTGATAAGAAAGATGATACTTTCTATCCTTTAAGAGATGTGCAAAGTCATGAAGATATGCCAGAATGGGCGGATTATCGTCAAGTTCATGAAGGCTATATCTCTATCGTGCCTATTTCCCGTCTTCCATTTAGTGAAGATCAATATCAAGAAATATTAAAGAAAGTGCAGGGAAAATAATGCGCTTCGAATTAGATGATAAGGAAACTAAAAAGCTCGTTTCTTTGTTTAATCAACACGAAAAGAATATTGACTATATGCTCTATTTAAGAGATATGGTATGGAATAACAATGGAATTAATCCACCTTTGTTTGAAAATAAGAACACATTTGAAAAACGTTCTTCTTTTATCGATGAATTAATTAAAAACAAACCATGTGAAAGTGAATTTGCTAAGAAAAGTATTAGATGGGACACTAATCTTATTGATATCGATGAATATCTTAATAATCCATATCTAAAAGCTTTAAATAATCTCACATTTAAAGATAATGATTGGTCATTAAGTTATAAAACATTAAAGGCTTATTCTTTATTCCCTTATGAAGAAGAATATCACTTTGGTGGAGACGCAATCCTTAAGATGTCTTTAGGTTTCTTTGATAAAGAATATACTTATCCCACAATTAGTTTATATGATAATGAATGGATGAGCTTAAATCCTTTTGAAATAAGGACAATGCAAATACCAGTTCAAATTGCGAGAGGCAAGGTTTTAACTCTTGGTTTAGGCTTGGGTTATTTTGCTTATATGGCCCATCTTAAAGATGATGTAAAAGAAGTGCACATCGTTGAAATGGATTTAGAACTAATTAATAACTTTAAAAAGCATTTATTACCTTTATTCCCACATCAAGAAAAGATTCATATCCATAAAGCGGATGCTTTCTACTTTATTAAAGATATTAAAGATAAAGACTATGATTTCATCTTCTCTGACTTATGGCATGACGCTAGTGATGGCTTACCAATGTATATCAAATTAAAGAAACACTTTGATACGTTTAAAGTCACTAAAAGAATGTACTGGATTGAAGGATCGATCGTTACATATCTGCGAACACTCGTTATAGGCTTGATGAAGGACGAATATTATCATTTTGAAAACGAATATGATGAAATCCAATTAGCCATTAAAAACAGTCTAAATAACTTTGTTTTACATAATAGTTATGAACTTGATGCCTTACTAAGTATACAAGGAATAAAAAGTTCAGTATTTATCAAATAAATATTTAATATAAGAGTGCTATAATAATTATGGGCTTAGAGTAAGGAAATGATAAATTAATTTCCTTTTTTCTTTGCCCTTTTTTGACAAAGCAAAGTCATTAAAACTCGGAACGGAGACCTCACTAATCTAACACTAGAAAGTGAGGTGATATCAATGAAGCAATTAAAGGAACTAAAAATTATTTTAGCTCTAATTGTGATTTGCCTCTTTCTATGCCTTTTACTAAAACTGGTATAAAAAAGAACCCCTTCTAACTATCGACCTAAAGTGTTAGTGAGGCTCTGTTCTTCGGCTGTATTATAACATATTTGCTTGAATAAACAATAATGCCTGCTACTAAAGCTAGTATAAAAAAAGAGTCTCTCGCGACTAAACTGCAATAAGTGTTGTGAGGCTCTGTTTTTATTTTATATAGACTACTCTTCTAAATCAATAATCGGAACAATGTATAATCCTTATATTTGTTAGCAATAACTAACTCGTATAAAAAATAATTAACGTATTATTTGTGTAAATAATAAGGTGGTGTATAATAATTCCGGAAAGAAGAGGTATTTATATGCCATTAGTTAACTCTAAAGAAATGTTTGAAAAAGCCTATAATGGCGGTTACGCAATTGGCGCTTTTAACTGCAATAACATGGAAATCGTCCAAGCTATTACAGAAGCTGCCAAAGAATGCAACTCACCAGTCATTCTCCAAGTTTCCGCAGGCGCTAGAAAATATGCTAAACCAGTCTATTTAAAGAAGATGGTTGAAGCCGCTGTCGAAGACACCAACTTACCAATCGTTCTCCACTTAGACCACGGCGCAGATTTCGAAATCTGTAAAGATTGTATCGACGGTGGTTTCACATCAGTCATGATTGACTGCTCCAGCAAACCATTCGAAGAAAACATCGCTATCACAAAGAAAGTTTGTGAATATGCTCACGCTCACGTTCCATACGTTACCGTTGAAGCTGAATTAGGTACATTAGCCGGTATCGAAGATGAAGTCAAAGTTGAACACGGTGCAGAATCCTACACCAGACCAGAAGACGTTGAAGAATTCGTCCGTAGAACTGGTTGTGACTCCTTAGCTATTGCTATCGGTACATCTCACGGTGCTTATAAGTTCAAACCAGAACAATGCACAAGAGATCCAGAAACAGGTGTCTTATTACCACCTCCATTAAGATTTGACATCTTAGAAGAAGTGAGCAAACGTTTACCAGGTTTCCCAATCGTCTTACACGGTTCTTCCTCCGTTAACCAAGAATTCGTTAAAATCATTAACGATAACGGTGGTGCCTTAAAAGACGCAGTTGGTGTTCCAGAAGCTCAATTAAGACAAGCTGCTAGATTAGCCGTTTGTAAGATCAATATCGACAGTGACCTCCGCTTAGCGATGACTGCTGGTATTAGAGAACATATGAAAGCTCATCCAGATCATTTTGACCCACGTCAATATGTCGGTGATGGCCGTGCTTATGTCAAACAATTAGTCAAACACAAAATCGTTGATGTGTTAGGCTCAAACGACAAGATCTAATTTAGTTTAAAAACAAAAAATAACGATACTGCCTAAGCGGTATCGTTTTTTCTTGCTATGTTCAAGAAAAATCTTTATCTTATTGTTTGAAGATATTTATATCTATGGAGGTCCACTAAATGAAAAACAAATTATTATTTATTCCTGTTATTTTGACCACTCTTTCACTAGTGGGCTGCAATAAAGAAAAAAGTAAACCAGTTGAATACAAATTTGATGATCCAGCAGAAATCATTAAGTTGTTCTATGGTAGGGCAAGAATTGATTATCCATATGATTCTCTTGATATAATGAACTATCGTGATATTGATGCCACTTTTTCCTATGAAATACGTGACAAAGATAATGTCATCTTGGATGGCTTAAACAAAGTTAAGTCTTTCGAAAGAGTAGACGCTATCAATCCAACTACAGAAGATTGCATTAATTTTTATGCTTACCTAGCTCCAGAAACGCTCCGTTATCAGGCAAAATTTACAATCTACGCAGATGGCAGTTTAACTTATGGAATTCAAAGAGTTATTAGCGAAGATGCTCGCTATAACTTCACTTTTGATGCGAATGTTGCCCAATATATCATCGATTGTGTCAAAGAAGAAATAGAAGACGCGAAGAAAGCTGAAGAAGAGTTAATATCTAGTTTTACAGTGGATAACTTTGTTAAGGTTATCAATAGGTCAAAATACTATTCCAGCCGTAGAGTGGTTAAGCAAGGGAATCCTTATTATGTTGGCGATATAGAAAATAGCACAACTGTTATGAGCTCAATATTAGGCTTAGAATACACTCCAGCCAATATATCTAGTCGTGAATTTGGGAATGCTGCGATTATGGTAAGGACACCTGATGATTATGAACTTGCGTCTATTAAACACTTAAAAACAATTCGTCAATCACGTCTTGAGTTTAATGAAGATGGCACATATGTTGAATTATACTTCAGTGTTATTGATACTTATGGTAGATGGCTTTCAATAATTAAATACTTCTCTATCGATCCTACAAAAGGGAAAACCGCTGTTGAGGATATGTATAAAATATTCCCAAATTACTAAATAACAAAAAGGAGCGAATTAATCGCTCCTTTTAAATTTTATTTAAATCAACTATTCTTTCTTAGCTTTCTTTGCTTCTAAAGCATCAGCAATACGTTTGAGATAATCGATTTCGGTTGGTTCTGGTTTGCCTGGTTCTGGTGGAACTGGTCTTTCTTCTGGATGCTTTTCATAGTAAGCTTCTTGAGCTTTAGCTTTGAGTTCATCTCTCTTTCTAGCAGCAGCATTCATAACCTTAACGATTACGAATAAGACGATAGCAATGATAATGAAGGAGATGACAGCATTGATTAATGCACCCCAGTTAATGATAGCGGAACCTTTGAAATAGAAGTTTGTGCCGTATTTAACATAGTTATTGTTAAGGACATTACCACCATAGACTAATGGGTCGCCTGCACCGGCTTTTTCACCGATAGCTTTAGCAACTGTGTCGTATTCACCAGCGGCGAATGATTGACCGACATCTGGTAAACCTTTTTGACCTTCTGTTAATGCTGGTAAAACAGTAACTAAGCCTGCTAAACCACCTGGGACTGGCCATGTCGCTAAGGACATTAACATATTAACAAAGGCGTTAACGATCGCAGAGAACGCTCCGCCAATAACAACACCAACAGCTAACATGAAGGCGTTGCCACGATTGATGAATTCTTTAAATTCGGCCCACAAGCCTGGGCCTTTCTTAGCTTTTTTAGCCATAAATTATGTTCTTCCTTTCGAGATAATTTTATGGTAGTCCATTTTTATTTAAAATGCAATTTATCAAGATAAACAAGTAATAAAAGAAGCCGGTTTTTATTCCGACTTCAAGATTGACGATTTGTTTCTTCAATTATTTCAAGCATTTGTCTTGGAGTTACAACATAATTTCTTACTGGATAATGTTTAAGATTACCTGTCACTAAATAAGCATCCATAGTATTTCTTGCACTCATAACGATCTCGTAGAAAACAACATCGTCTTCATCGATAAAGTCTTCTAGCGTTTGCTCTTTAGTTATGAACAGACCTTTTTCTTTGATAGCGGCGATTACTTTATAGACATCGTTGATTTCTATATCAAATTTGTTTCTAGTAAGCACCTCAAAGTATTCTTCAAGAATCTCTTCGTTGAGAAGAGGGATTATGATGTTTGAAATAACAAGATCAGTAATTCTACCTGGAATTGAATTGTGCTTTAGCATTGAAGAAACTATTACGTTTGTGTCGATTACAGCGTAATACTTCACTAGCTATTCTTCCTTTTTGTTTTCCTTTCTTCTCTTGTTTTCCTTATTTCCTCATTTATCTCTTCAAGAGTCATAGAAGAATTTCCGTTTTTTTCAGAAGTAGTGCGTATGTTATCAATCGCTATAATAGCCTTAAGAGTATTCTCATCAATTTTTGTGGAGAATGGAAAGCCACCTTCAGCAATAGATTTTTTTAAAAACATCCTTATTGCAGCAGATAAATCAATACCTAGTTCCTTATAAACTGCGGTGGCTTGATTCTTCAAATCATCATTAACTCTTACTTGAATAATTGGCATATACTTTTTCTGGCCTCAATTACATTATAATGACAATGTAATACAAATACAACACGCATAACAGAATTAACTTTTAAAAGTTTTACAGCTATAAGTAATAAATGATATAAACTATTTTTGAGGAAAATTATTATGAGTGAATTAATTTATTTAGGCCATGCCTCATTTCTTATTAAAGGAAAAGAATATCAAATAGTCATTGATCCATATGAAAATGGCAGTGTACCTAATCTCAAGTTCCCTAAGGTGGAACCTGTTGATGCCGTAATAGTCTCACATAGTCACGCTGACCACAGTGCTTATCATCTTGTACCTATCAAAGATAATCCCAATAGAGTGAGCGCTAAAATGTTAAGAGTGCCTCATGACCATGAGAATGGTGCTAAGCGTGGCATGAATCTTATCCACATCTTTGATGTAGATGGCTATAAAGTCGTTCATATGGGCGATATAGGCTGTGTATTAGATGAGAGAGTATTAGAACCTATTAAGAATGCTGATGTCTTATTAGCGCCTATTAATGGCTTCTATACAATTAATCCAAAAGAATTAAAAGCCATTGTGGACATGGTTAAACCAAGAATAGTGGTTCCTATGCATTATCAAATGATGGAATATAACAGTGGTTATCCTGATGGTAATATGATTGAAGAATTTAAAAAACTCTTCCCAAGTTATCAATATATTGAAGGAGAAGAGCTAGATTTAGATAAATATAAAGACTATCAAGGCGCTTTAATCTTTAAAAGCTATCGTCAATAACCAAACATATAGTAATCAAAGAAAGCTTCTAATAATGGACGGTGGAATTTACTTGCCGCATCTTGTGACCAGTAATAACCGCCCATTTTATTTTGCACAACACCTTCGGTAATAGTTAATCCCTTTAATACGATCGGGGAACTGTCATGACCTTTTAAATATTTAAGGTGTGGTAATCTTTCTTCTGAATAGTAGGAATTAGAAATATAGAACGACCCATCATCCTTTTTAGTAATAGTGTCGTTAAAGTAGACGGACATTCCATCAATAACACCTTTCTTAACAAATTGAATGGTAGGAACGACCCCTTTTTGATAGCCAAATATTTTATTACCAGCAGTGCTTAATCCATAGCTATCTTTTAAGTTTTGATAGTAGTTTTTATCTTCCTCGGTAGCGGATTCACTTTTCGCTGCATCGTATTGTTTTTGAATGTCAAAAAGATATAAATCAGTGGCTAATGAATGCTTTTTAATGTAGGGTATAATCACATTAGGGATGGTATAAGCGCAATCACCGCATCCATGCCGCATGAACATTACACACATCTTCTCATCTTTCTTATAATGCTCCGCCATATAATCTTCATCAACATAGTACATTGTAGGTTTATCAATATACTTGTGAACTCTTGTTTTCATCGCTTCAGCAGTAGTGTCTTCAAAGATGGCTTTATCACCGCTATTACGGTAGGAAAAACTAGCAACTTTCTTCGTGCCATTGAAGATATATAAACATGGTGTACTATCATCATATTTACTGATACCTAAGTTCTTAATAGAATCATCTTGGCTCTGCCCGTTATAGATATAAACCATTTCATGATATGTATTAGTGTAAGTAGCTAGGATATTTAAATAAGTATTCCAACATAAGCATGTTTCACTATATTGACCTTGATATACTGCGAGTAAGAATACCTCTTTGTCGTCTTTAGTCTTAGTAACGAGATTATTAGTGGTGATTTCTTTTAATGAATAAATGTCATTTTTGATTAACGTGCCATAAGTAAGAGCGGCCTTGTCTTGCTCACAGCCAGTTAAAGTAAATGGCACAAGTAGAAGTGGTAATAATGATAAAATCTTTTTCTTCATATAACTGAATTATAATTAACAGAAGTTACGCGTGCAAGCGTATGAAAAAATAGCGTTAAAAAATAGTCCGAAAAACAGTCAAAAATTAACCTCAAAAATGCCCTCAAAAATTAACTTGAAAAACTCGCTCATTTTTTTGCTCGAATTTTTGACGGAATTTTTAAGAGAAAAACTCACCAAAAAATTGCACATTTTTTCTAAGGTCTCAATTTTACAAAAGTACTGATATAATCTAAACAAAATGAAAAAAAGACTTTTTCAAAATTCCCCCTCGAAAAAAATTTTAAAAAAATTGTTTGTTTTTTTGTTCAAATTTATATATATTTTTTGCGTGATTTTTTTGAATAAAAATTCACAGGGGAAAAGGTGGGGAAATTATGGACAAAGAAAATATCATTATTTCGCTTCAAGGTGTCAGCAAGGTTTTTGATGGCACAACAGTCGTCGATAACTTTAATCTCGATATCACAAAAGGTGAGTTCGTCACATTCTTAGGACCTTCTGGTTGTGGTAAGACAACAACACTCAGAATGATCGCTGGTTTTGAGCTTCCAACAAGTGGTGTCATTTTACTAAATGGACAAGATATTTCTTTATTACCTCCATATAAAAGACCAATCAACACTGTTTTCCAAAGATATGCTTTATTCGCACATTTAAATATCTATAACAATATTGCCTTTGGCTTAAAGCTTAAAAAGATTCCTTATGAAACAACAGATAAAAAGGGCAATAAAGTGACCAAATACCGTCACTTAACAAAACAAGAAATCAAAGAGAAAGTCGAAAGAGCGTTAAAGGTCGTTGACCTTGAAGGCTTTGAAAAAAGAGACATCTCTACATTATCTGGTGGCCAACAACAACGTATTGCTATCGCACGTGCGATTGTTAATGAACCAGAAATCTTATTATTAGACGAACCTTTAGGCGCTTTAGACCTCAAGATGAGAAAAGAAATGCAACTTGAACTAAAGGCCATGCATAAAAAATTAGGCATTACCTTCATCTACGTCACCCATGACCAAGAAGAAGCTTTAACTATGTCTGATACCATCGTTGTTATGAATGACGCTGTTATTCAACAAGTTGGTAAACCAAAAGAAATCTACGACGAACCAAATAACGCTTTCGTCGCGGACTTCATTGGTGAATCTAACATCTAT
>JAEEGK010007187.1_pt1 | contig 26569 bp, 12 predicted proteins | sample 8958771 | NCBI WGS metagenome assembly JAEEGK01 (sample SAMN16246547, study PRJNA631951) | gut metagenome | biome: gut microbiome; feature: rumen; material: SC-attached | host: Bos | place: Iran: Karaj | collected 2018-10 | reverse complement strand
ACTGACCACACTCGTTGTGAACCGTCTGCGTGGCGGTCTGAAGATCTGTGCTGTGAAGGCTCCTGGCTTCGGCGACCGTCGTAAGGCTATGCTTGAGGACATCGCAACCCTGACCGGTGGCGTCGTCATCAGCGAGGAGAAGGGTCTGAAGCTGGAGCAGGCTACACTCGAGATGCTGGGTACCTGCGACAAGGTGACTGTCTCTAAGGACAACACCACCATCGTGAACGGTGCTGGTGAGAAGCAGGCCATCCAGGATCGTATCGCCCAGATCAAGAAGGAGATAGAGATCACCACCTCTTCATACGACAAGGAGAAGCTGCAGGAGCGTTTGGCCAAGTTGGCCGGTGGCGTGGCAGTGCTCTATGTCGGTGCCAACTCTGAGGTTGAGATGAAAGAGAAGAAGGATCGTGTTGACGATGCCCTCTGCGCTACCCGTGCAGCCATTGAGGAAGGTGTCGTAGCCGGTGGTGGGACTACTTACATCCGTGCCCAGGAGGCTCTGGCCAACCTGAAGGGTGACAATGCCGACGAGCAGACTGGTATCAACATCATCTGCCGTGCCATCGAGGAGCCGCTGCGCCAGATTGCCGTCAATGGTGGTCAGGAAGGTGCAGTCGTGGTTCAGAAGGTGCGCGAGGGTAAGGGTGACTACGGTTTCAATGCCCGTACCGACGAGTATGAGGATCTGCGCGAGGCTGGTGTCATCGATCCTGCCAAGGTGGCCCGTGTGGCGCTGGAGAATGCCGCTTCTATCGCCGGCATGTTCCTGACCACGGAGTGCCTGATCGTCGACAAGCCCGAGAAGGAGCCTGCTATGCCGATGGGCGGTGCCCCAGGCATGGGTGGCATGATGTAATAACATATCATGTAATATTCTATAAAAAACCGCAGTTTTCTGCGGTTTTTTTTGTACCTTTGGCGGCGAATGAGAAAAGTATTCCTGATAATCGCCATATCTGTCTGCTTGCTGGCTCTCGCCCAGGAGCGCAGACAGCAGTATGTGCCTCAAGGCAATGCCTTTGTCTGTGAGAACGGCACAAACCGTTTCACAAGGGCATTATACGGCAGTCATACCGACTGGCGGTTGGAGACCAGTGACCGTCCCGTGTTCGCTGTCGTCAAAAAAGGTCATCATCGCAATATCCGCTTCGTGGTCAATGGTGTGCCCCTCGATTCTACCGACTATTGTAAGGCGTGGTATGAGGAAGGCGTGCGCCGATATCGTCTGCGCGACAGGCGTTGGCAGGATGCCGAGCTGGCGATGGAGGTGGCCGCGATGCCTGAAAGCGAGAAGGCGGTTTGGGAGATTTCCACATCACAGCCTCTGCAGATGAAGGCTATGGTCAGTAGCATCGTGCAGCCCAAGTTAAGCCGGAATGGTGACATCGGCGCCGATCTTCCTGGTGTGTTTGAGGCAGCGGGCGAGCCTTTGCAGACGGTGGAAGTGTCGTTGAACGGCCAGCATTATCTGGAGGTGATCCTCGACTCGCTGGTTGAAGTGGATGAGGAGCAGGGGAGGGCGGACTTCAGTCATGCCTCAGGATACGGCAAAACCCTTGCAAGCCGCCTTCAGTTTGAAACCCCAGACCCTTATATCAATCCCCTCGGCGGTGCCTTGGTCTTGGCTGCCGACGGTGACTGGGACGGGCAGACGTGGTTGCACGGCTGTGTGGGCTGGCGTATGCCACTGGCTGGATGGAGGGCCGCATACGTTGGTGATGTGTTAGGATGGAACGAGCGGGCGGTGAGTCATTTCGATGCCTACGCCAAGAGTCAGGTGACAGAGGTCGAACCCACCATTCCCCATCCATCACAGGATTCTGTACTCAACCTCGCACGGGCTGAGAAACGATGGGGGACGCAGATGTATAGTAATGGCTATATCTGTCGTAATCCGGAGCGCAACGACCAGATGCACCACTACGACATGAACCTGAACTACATCGATGAGTTGCTCTGGCATTTCCAGTATGATGCCGATACGGCCTATATGAAAAAGATGTGGCCCGTCATTACTTCACATCTGGCTTGGGAGAAACGTAACTATGACCCTGACGGCGACCATCTCTACGATGCCTATTGTTGTATCTGGGCCTCGGACGCACTCTACTATAGTGGTGGGGCTGTGACGCATTCCTCGGCCTATAACTATCGCGCTAACAAACTGGCAGCACGTATGGCAGAGATGATCGGCCAGGATCCAAAACCGTATCAGGATGAGGCAGATGCCATCTTGAAGGCTATGAACGAACGACTGTGGATGCCTCAAAAGGGCGTTTGGGCAGAATGTCAGGACGTATTGGGACTGAAGCGGATTCATGACCATCCTGCCGTCTGGAGCATCTATACACCTATCGACTGCGGAGCCTGCACGCCTGAGCAAGCCTATCAGGCCACCCGCTACATAGACGACCAAATCCCACACATTGACATAGGGAACGGCTATCAGACCATCTCTACTACAGACTGGTTGCCATACGCCTGGAGCATCAATAATGTGGCGGCTGCCGAGGTGATGCATACTGCCTTGGCCTATTTTGAGGCTGGTCGTCATGAGGAGGCTTTTCGTTTGATGAAGGCGAATGTCCTCGACCAGATGTACTATGGACAGTCGCCTGCCAACTTCGGGCAGATCAGCCAGTACGACGCAGCCCGAGGTGAGTGCTACCGTGATTTCGGAGATTGTATCGGCATATCATCAAGAACGCTGTTACAGGGACTCTTTGGCATTATTCCACAAGCTATTGACGGACAATGTATTATACGTCCTGGATTTCCGTCTGATTGGAACAGTGCCAGTGTGAAGACACCCTATTTGGATTATAAGTTTACACGCAAGGAGGGTAAGGACATTTATGAGATTACTCAGCATTTCCGTCGCCCGCTGAAGATCGTCTTCCGCCAGAATCTTGATAACGGACAATATCGCGACATTGAGGGCACCAGCGAGGAACACCAGATCATTAAGGTATCACAGAGGGACGGTTCTTTTGTTGCGAATCACGGGGACAGTCCCCATGTAGTTCGCTTCGCTGCCCACACAGGGGACAGTCCCCGTGATTCTGGCTGTGCCGAGCCGGATCTCTCGAAGCCGTTCAAGCCGCAGAAGATCAACGGATTCTTTAATGCTGAAGTTGATGATATCTTCAAGAACGAATACCTCTCTCCTCGTCCGCAGACCACGACGCTTCAGATTCCCAAGCAGGGCATCGGTGAGTGGTGCCACCCGCAACAGACGGCAGAGATCAACGACTCCGTTTTCCGTACGCTCATCCGCGACGGCATCTTCCGTGTGGCAGGCGTTCCTTTCCTTACGCCTGCAATGGGCCGGAACATTGTGTATACCAGCCTTTGGGATAACTATCCTGACGCTGTGACTATCCCGTTGGAGGGTAGGGCAGAGAGGGCCTATCTGTTGATGGCGGGTTCTACAAACCACATGCAGAGTCGTATCGACAACGGACTGGTTGTCGTCACATATACTGACAATACGACAGATACCCTTGCGCTGCGGAATCCTGACAACTGGTGTCCTATCGAACAGGACTACTATATCGACGGCAAGGCCTTTCAGGCTCCGCAGCCCCGTCCGTATCGGGTCTGTCTTGGCACGGGTGACGTCAGTCGTGATTTGGGTAAGGTGCTGGATATCAAGGGCGTCTATGGCCGTGAGATTCCTGGTGGTGCCGCCCAGATTTTCTCTATGCCACTCCATCCGGAGAAGCGTTTGAAGTCGCTCTCCGTTCACACCCTTTCCAATGATGTCGTCATCGGTCTGATGGCCGTCACCCTGCAATGATGACCAATAATTGACGTGCGGAAGCAAATTTTTAACTTTTCACCATTCACTTTTCACTTCTTTTTTGTACCTTTGCAGCCATCATGCAGAAATTGTTAGAACTCTATCAGCAGTGGAGAGGCTCAGAGCCTGTCAACGTCCAGCAGATTCCTGGTGGCGGCAGTAACCGTACCTATTACCGACTGACGGATCATGACGGACAGACGGTGATAGGTGTCATCGGCACCAGCCGTGATGAGGACCATGCTTTCATCTATCTGACGGAGCATTTCAGCCGCCGTCAGTTGCCTGTGCCGAAGATCCTTGCTGCCAGCGACGATCAGCTGCGCTATCTGCAGACAGACCTCGGTTCGATGTCACTCTTCGACGCCGTGCAGGGTGGTCGTGAGGCTGGAGGACGATACACACTGAAAGAACAGGAACTGCTTCGCCGGACTATCCGTGAGCTGCCGAACTTTCAGATCCGTGGTGCTATCGGACTTGATTTCTCTAACTGTTATCCGCAGGCCGAGTTCAATCAGGATAGTGTGCTCTTCGACCTGAACTACTTCAAGTACTGTTTTCTGAAAGCCACAGAGATCGACTTCCACGAATTGAAACTTGAAGCAGACTTCCGTCTTTTTGCGAAAGACCTGACTTTTGAGGAGCCAGGAGTCAGGAGTCAGGAGTCTGGAGTCAGGAATCAGGAGTCTGTAGATTGTTTTCTCTATCGTGACTTCCAGGCCCGCAATGTGATGCTCGATCACGAAGGGAATCCTTGGTTCATCGACTATCAGGGTGGACGCAAGGGACCGTACTACTACGATTTGGCCTCGTTCCTCTGGCAGGCATCGGCAAAATATCCTCACAAACTGCGTCGTGAGTTGGTCTACGAATACTATAATTCGCTGAAGAACTATATCGAGGTTCCGCCCGTGCGCCATTTTGTCAACCGTCTCTCGCTGTTTGTGCTCTTCCGCACGCTTCAGGTGTTGGGCGCATACGGCTTTAGGGGCTATTTCGAGCAGAAGAAACACTTCATTGAGTCGATACCCCCAGCCATCCAGAACCTCCGTGAACTGATTCAGCTCCAAGGTCGTTTCCACTATCCCCACCTGATGGAGATACTTCAGAAACTGACCGAGTTGCCGCAGTTCCAGCAGATAGAGGCTACCCCCAGTCGTGCCGACGGCTATAAGACAACCGACCTCAATCCCTATAAGGCCCATCCCCAGGATGGTCCCGCCACCTTCTCGAAGTACGATGCCCAGGGACCGTTGGTGGTCAGAGTCTATAGCTTCTCCTATGGAAAGGGAATACCTGAGGACGAGAGCGGTAATGGTGGCGGCTATGTGTTCGACTGCCGTTCAACCCATAATCCCGGACGCTATGAGCCCTATAAGAAACTGACGGGTCTCGATGAGCCGGTCATCCGTTTCCTGGAGGATGACGGTGAGATACTCACCTTCCTCGACTCGGTCTATAAGTTGGCCGATGCCCATGTGCGCCGTTACATCCAGCGTGGCTTCACCTCACTGATGTTCTCCTTCGGCTGTACGGGCGGTCAGCACCGTTCGGTCTATTCCGCGCAACATCTGGCAGAGCACATCCACGAGCGTTTCGGCATCGAGGTGCGCATCTGTCACCGTGAGCAGGGTATCACTCAAGTATTGGAAAAAGAGTCATAAACCAGATAAATATGAATAGTCCTATGAAGAAAATGAAGTATTGGATGGCCTGTACCGCACTGGCATTGGCCCTGACCTCCTGCTCAACGAAGCAGCGGGCAATCGATCAGCTGGAGAGCTTCTCCACTGAGCTGCGTGACAACAGCCGCTATTATGATGTGCAGGACTGGGAGAAGGCCGGCAAGAAGTTCGTGCAGCTCACGAAGAAGGTGAAGAAGTACGAGTTTGACTACACGCCGGCAGAGAAAGCCCGTATCGGCAGACTTGAAGGCGAATGTGCAGGCTATATGGCCCGTGGTGCCAAGGAGAATATCACCGACCGCCTGAATGGTTTCATCAACGAACTAAAGGGTATCCTTCAGGGTGTGACCGATGCCTTCGGAGGATGGTAATACCGTTGGAGCGTCATTGCAGATGAGGCAGGCGATGATTTTTGCCGCAGGTCTGGGTACCAGACTGAAGCCGCTGACCGACACGATGCCCAAGGCACTTGTGAGGGTAGGGGGACAGCCATTGTTATGGCATGTCATCCAGAAACTCAAGTCGGCGGGCTATGAGCGCATCGTCATCAACGTGCATCATTTCGCACAGCAGATCGTCGATTATCTCGCTGCCAACGACAACTTCGGCCTCGACATCCGCATCTCCGATGAAACGGCCGGCCTCTTAGAGACGGGTGGTGGCATCAAAAAGGCATTGCCGCTGTTCGACCAGGAAAGTCCGGTGCTGATCCATAATGTGGATATCCTGAGCAACGTGGATCTGAAACGTATCTTCGACTTGGCCGAAAGTACTGCAGCCGCAGATGCTGCCGTTGATGCGCTGCTGCTTGTCAGCAAACGAAAGACGAAACGTTACTTACAGTTTGACGATGAGATGCGCTTGTGTGGTTGGAAGAACATTGAAACCGGTGAAGTTCGTGGCAACGAGGGAAGACCGTTGGCGTTCAGCGGCATACACATGATCTCCCCACAGACGTTTTCTCTCTTTGCCGGGATGCCTGAGAGATTCGGTATTATCGACTTCTACCTGAAGTACTGCCGTCAATGCACGTTCCTTGGCTATGAGCAGAAAAACCTGCGACTGCTCGATGTCGGCAAACTCGACACCCTCCAAGAGGCTGAAGATTTCATTTCTTCGTATCATCATAATAGATATTAATAGTATAAAATGCAAAAGATTATTATTCTTGATTTCGGTTCACAGACCACGCAGCTGATAGGCCGCAGGGTTCGTGAACTCGATACGTTTTGTGAGATTTTACCCTATAACAAGTTCCCCAAGGACGACCCCTCGGTCATTGGTGTGATCCTGAGCGGCTCCCCTTTCTCGGTTCATGACCCTGAGGCATTCAAGGTAGACCTGAGTCAGTTCGTCGGACGTCTCCCCGTGTTGGGCATCTGCTATGGTGCGCAGTTCATCAGCCATACCTTAGGCGGTAAGGTGGAGAAGGCCGACAGTCGTGAGTACGGTCGTGCCAACCTTGAGACCATCAATCTCTACAATCCGCTTTTCAAGGGCTTCTCTACGGGTTCCCAGGTGTGGATGAGTCATGGTGACACCATCACCGCCATCCCTGATGATTTCGAGGTGATAGGTTCCACTAAGGATGTGCGGAATGCAGCCTTTGCTTCCACCAAACAACCCATCTGGGCCGTGCAGTTCCATCCCGAGGTGTTCCATACGCTTCAGGGGTCGCTGCTGCTGAAGAATTTCGTGGTAGACATCTGCGGCTCCCGTCAGGAGTGGAGTGCCGCCTCGTTTGTCGATTCCACGGTGGCAGAACTGAAAGGGATGTTAGGGCAAGATAGGGTGATATTAGGGTTGTCAGGCGGTGTCGACTCCTCCGTCGCTGCCGTGCTGCTGAACCGTGCTATTGGCGACCGCCTCACCTGTATCTTCGTCGATCACGGTATGCTCCGTAAGAACGAGTTCCGTCAGGTGATGGACGACTATAAGGTGTTGGGTCTCAATGTGATCGGTGTCGATGCCAGCGAGAAGTTCTTCGTTGACCTGGCTGGTGTCGATGAGCCGGAACAGAAACGTAAGATCATCGGCCGTGACTTCGTGGAGGTGTTCAATGCCGAGGCGAAGAAGATTACCGATGCCAAGTGGCTGGCGCAGGGAACCATCTATCCTGACCGTATCGAGTCGCTGAACATCACGGGCAAGGTCATCAAGAGCCATCATAACGTAGGCGGACTGCCGAAGGAGATGCGTCTGCAACTCTGCGAGCCGCTGAAGTGGCTGTTCAAGGACGAGGTGCGTCGTGTGGGTCGTCAGCTTGGTATGCCTGAGCATCTCATCACCCGCCATCCCTTCCCAGGCCCTGGTCTTGCCGTCCGTATCCTGGGTGACATCACACCAGAGAAGGTGCGAATCCTGCAGGATGCCGATGATATCTATATTAGAGGTTTGCGCGACTACAAGGTGAAACTCTCTGGCGAGGAGGCCCGCAAGGTCTTGGCAGCCGGTGTGCCTGCCGATATGAAGGACGGCACCATCGAGGTGTCGCTTTACGACCAGATCTGGCAGGCTGGTGCCATCCTGCTCTCCACCGTCCGTAGTGTCGGTGTGATGGGCGATGAGCGTACCTATGAGCATCCCGTAGCCCTCCGTGCCGTCACCTCTACCGATGCGATGACTGCCGACTGGGCCCATCTCCCTTACGACTTCATGGCGAAGGTGTCAAACGAGATCATCAACAAGGTCCGTGGCGTCAACCGCGTCTGTTACGACATCTCCTCCAAGCCGCCCGCAACGATCGAGTGGGAGTAGATATCAACTCTGGACAGAAGATTTTCTTTTTTTGCTACTTGTTATAGCCGTTCTCTGGGTTTTCGTACATACTGATAGGAATGCGGAACTTCATCATCTCGTCGAGGTTGTGGACGGGATGCTCTACGTCCTGCGGGATAGGACGGTGGGAGAAGGTCTGGAAGTAGAGCAGACAGGCGTCGCGCCACCATTCTGAGTCGCGGGCCTGAATGCGGAGTTTGCGCTGCACCTCGCTGAAGCGCTGCTGGTCGACATAGGACTGCATGGCATCCCAGATGGTGAGGAAGTGGCGGGCCTCATGCACACCGTCGTCGTACTTGTGGCAGAGTTCATCCCAGAACGTACGACCGCTTTTCATCTTGTGATCCCAAGGCACGTGGTGGAACCATGTCAGCAGGTTCTCAGGACATGTATTGATGTCGTTATAGAGTCGGCAGAGCGCTTCAGGATACTGCTTGACATTGGCAGAGCCAGTGAGGGTGCGATCGAAGCCCATACCGATGCTGTCGGCACGATGGTAGTAGGGCGGCGTCCAGTCGGCTCTCAGTCCCTTCGGACTATACCAAGGCTCTGGACCGTAGTGGTGACCGCCGGCAAAGATGTGATGGATACCCAACGGCATCATGTAGCTGACGGCTGCCTCACGGCTGTCGAGCATGAGCTGCTTGACAGGACCAAGCATTCGTTCGTCGCTCGAAAACGTCTGACGCAACCATTCGTCGGCAATTTCCTCTGGCTTCAATGCAGGATTCCATGCGGCACGTCCGAAGGCATACCAGTTGGCCTGGGCGAAGTGGTGACCGCACCAGTTGGTGTCGTCACCGATATTGGCCACACCAGCCATCGCACGGAGACTGCCGGGCTTCACAAACGAGAAGAATTCCTGCCACATTGGGGCGAGATATACCAGATGGTTAGCAGCGCCCAGATACTCCTGCGTCAGCTGGAACTCCACCATCATCTGTGTCTTCTGCATGGCGGTAAACAGCGGACTGTATGGCTCGCGGGGCTGGAAATCCACGGGGCCGTTCTTGATCTGGATGATGACATTATCGGCAAACTGACCGTCCAGCGGCATAAACTCCAAGTAGGCCTGATTGGCGCGGTCTGGACTCTGGGGCGCATAGACAAAGGCACGCCACATCACGATGCCTTTGTGGGGTTTCAACACGCCAGCCAGCATGTTGGCACCGTCGGCATGTGTGCGTCCGAAATCCTGCGGACCTGGTTCGCCCTCGGAATTGGCCTTCACGAGGAAACCGCCAAAGTCGGGAATCAGCTTGTAGATCTCGTTCACCTTCTCCTTCCACCAACTGATGACCTTGGCATCCAGCGGGTCGGCAGTCTCCAGTCCACCCACCTTGATGGGCGAGGCGAAGTTGATAGACAGATATACGCGGATGCCATAGGGGCGCAATTGGTCGGCGATGGCCTTGGCCTTTTCTAAACTGGCGGTTGAGAGTGCCTCTGGTTTGGCATTCACATTGTTGAGTACAGTACCGTTGATGCCTACCGACGCATTGGCGCGAGCGTACATCTTCATGCGCTCTGGATTGGGATTCAAGAAAATGCTCTTGCCTGCAAAACCACGCTCACAGGTGCCGTTGGGGTTATCCCAGTGGTTCAGGATGCGCAGGTCGTAGGCAGGCTGTTCGCTGATGTCGAGCTGGTCGCACGACTGTCCTGTCTGTTGCAGGCGCAGCAGATGATAAGCACCATAGAGCAGACCGGCATCACTGGCAGCGGCAATGACGATCTTTCCGCTCTGGCTCTTGATGGTATAGCCGTCTTTGGCCAAACCCTTCTGCCGTTTCAGCACTACAGGACCGCCCTGCCAGTAGGTTTGCAACTCGGTCATAGCCGTTCCTTTGACACCCGTTACTGAGACTGTCGTGTTAATACTGTTAAAGCGAAGCCACAACTGGCTACCGTCCTCGCCATAAGCGGAACTCCATCCTGCTAACAGGAAAAATGTAGAAAGAATAAATGTTTTCATATCTCGTTGCTTAATTGTTTCTGTCGGAATTCAGTAGGCGTCATGCCATACTCTGCCTTGAAGTTCATGGTAAAACTCTTGACGGTAGTGAAACCTACGGCATAGGCGATTTCCGTGACCTGCATCTGTGAAGCCTCCAGCAGCGCCCTTCCACGCTTGATACGGATGGTGCGGATAAACTCTGCCGGCCCCTGTCCGGTGATGGCCATCAGTTTCTTGTAGAGCGTGGTTCGCGACATACCCACCTCGGCCGCCATCGTCTCAACAGAGAATTCAGAATCGCTGATGTTCTTCTCTACCAATTCGATGGCTTTCTTGATAAATTGTTCATCCAGTGGGGTAATGGTAATCTCGCTGGGTTCGATATTCATCTTCTGGCGGAACTGCTGATGGTTGTGCTGCTCCCAGTCGATGAACTTCTTCACACGCAGTCGCAGCACCTCAATGTTGAACGGTTTGGTCAGATAGTCGTCGGCACCCAGTTGCAATCCTTCTATGCGGCTGACGTCGGTGGTGCGTGCCGTCAGCAGAATCACGGGGATGTGCGACAGGTTGATATCGGTCTTCACCCTGCGACAGAGTTCAAAACCATCGATGCCAGGCATCATCACGTCGCTGACGATGAGGTCTATCTGTTCGCGTTGCAATGCGTCGAGTGCAGCAGCTCCGTCGGAGGCTGTGTGTACCTGATAATCCTCCTTCATACAGCTGCTGATGAAAGAAAGCATGTCCTGATTGTCGTCAACGACGAGGATGGTGGGCAAAGAATCATGGGAACAGACCCCATGTGAGCTTAATTCCCTCCCTTTAGGGAGGGCAGGGGTAGGCTCCTGTAAGGTTGCGGGCAGTGTGATGGTGAAAATGCTGCCGACGGGACTGTTGTCGCTGACGCTGATGGTGCCATGATGCATGCGGACATAGTCGCTGGCTATGTGCAGGCCAATGCCGCTGCCCGTCTGCGAGCTGTCGTTGCTGGGCGACTGGTAGAAGCGTTTAAAGATGTTGGGCTTGTCGCTGTCGGCAATGCCCTTGCCAGTGTCCGCTACGGCGATGACCACGTTGCTGCCTTCCTGACGGAACAACAACGAGACGCTGCCGCCAGCCGGTGTAAATTTCAGGGCATTCGAGAACAAGTTGTATATCACCTTGTTGATCTTCTCTCGGTCGTAATCCATCACATAGCTGTCGGCATCGTGGTCGAAGCTGAGGTGGATGCCCCGCTCTTCGGCATAGTCGCTGAAGGAGATGAGTATGCTGTTCAGATGGTCTATGATGTCACCACGCTGCATGTTCAGCGTCTCGCCACCAGCATCAAGTCGACGGAAGTCAAGCAATGCACTCACCTCCTTGAGCAACAGTTGTGCGTTTTTGCCGATGTTCTTGAGCTGAGCTGTCAGATTGTCGGGTGTCTTTCCCTCCTCCATCTTTTTAACGATTTGTTCCAACGGCGAGATGATGAGCGTCAACGGTGTGCGCAGGTCGTGGCTGATATTGGTGAAGAACTGAAGTTTCATCTCCGTAATCTGTTCCATCTTCTGCCGTTCCATCAGTTGCCGCTGTCGCTCGGTACGCTCCCGTTGCCGTTTGCGCGTGTTGCGCCATTGCATATATAAGGCTCCCAGAACAATCGCCGCGTATAATACGTACATGGGCAGTGTCCTATAGAACGGCGGTGCTACGCAGATGCGCAGTTCCCTTGGCGCGCTCATGGTGCCGTCCTCCAGGCAGATGCACAGCTGCAGCGTGTAGTTGCCCGGCGGCAGGGCATGGAACGAGACTTCATTGCGGTCGGTCGTGGTCCAGTCGCTCATCCGTCCGACCAACTTGTAGGCATAGCGTATGCGCTGGACGCCCTCCAGACTGCCTGGGAAGAATTTGACGGTCAGGTTGGCGGCATCGTGTCTCAGGTTGACCGTCGTAGTCTGTTCGTTCAGCAGGCTGTCGCCCACGGCAATCTCGCTGATGACCAGGTCGCGCTTTTCGTGTTTGGTTGCCATCAGCCGTTGCGGTTCGATGCTCATGTATCCTTCGGTGCCACCCATCAGTATCTCGCCCTGTGCAGAGCATACCATGGCATCTCCGTTGAAGAAGAACTGCGGTATGCCCACGCTGGGCAGGAAACTGCGTCGTATAATCTCCAATTCGCCCGCATGGCGCAAGGGCTGAATAGCCACCACGCTGCCACTGGTCGTACACACCCAGTACACCCCGTTTCTGTCCCAAGTCATACCCTTGATGATGTCGTCCGTGCGACGGATGTAGTAGAGTGTGTCCCGCTTTGTGTCAAAAATGGTGATGCCGTCGGGGTGGGTAAGTAGCATCATGCCCTTCTGCCGGTCGGCCTTCACGTCCGTCACCATCTGGTTCATCCACCGTTGAGTACCTTTCCGGTTGCCGAAGGCTACGCTGCACGAGCCGTTGCTGAGTTTGTAGGTCCAGAGTCCATATACCGATCCCAGATACATGGTGCTTGTACCATCATAACGAATGGCGTTCACCTGTATATCGCCGCCCTCTTTGTTGGTAACGACATGCGTAGTTTCGTCCTGAGGGTCAAAGATGACGGTCTTGCCAATAGGCGATGACGACCATACACGCCCCTGATTGTCGGCTGCCAGTGTCCATATATATTCCGTAGGGAAGGTTCCCAATTCGGGGGCATAGCGCTTCCAATGTCCTGCGTCTGTCAGGTGGTACAGTCCTTGATTGTAGGTTCCTGCCCACATGCCGCCATGACCGTCGCTGGTCAGTGCCATGACGGTGATGTTGGGCAGCGCCGTCTTCACGGTGCTGCCGTCCGTCCGCTCTATGTACACACCATCGCCGTCGGTGCCCATCCATAGGTTGCCCTCCGTGTCGTACGCCATCGCCAGAATGTCGCCTGCGCTCTGTGCGTGCGGCTGCATGATGCTGTTAGCTTCGCTGGTGTACGAGATGCCCGTCTTCAGATGTCCCACCCAGATAGTACCGTCTTGGTCGGTAGTCAGACAGGTCACATTGTCTGATGCCAACGACTGTAGCTGGTTGTGCTCGTGGCGCATGGCAGTGATGATACCTGTATTCTTATGATAGACAAACAGTCCCTTGTGATCGGTGGCAATCCAGATGTTTCCCCGCCCGTCGTCCATCATGTCGCGAATGGCATTGTTCTGTGAGGCAAATGCTGTCTGTGGCAGACTGACCATCTCCCGCACCTGCCGTCCTCCCACAATATAGCGGCAGATGTGCTCCTCGCGTGTACTGTATATCCACAGCGTGCCGTCGGCGTCAGCCATCATGCTGTGCTCCCCCGCCGCGTGTTCCATCGGCTCGGGCAGCGTCACGCGCTGAAGTTCACCCGTCGTCGTCTTCAAGTGCCATACGGTGTGTCCCGTGCTGAAGTACAGACCGTCCGACATTTCAGCCACCACACCAGCCGTCTTGCCAGGCAACTGTAACGGCTTCTCCCACGACTTCAGTTCCTTAGTATGATAGTCGTAGCGGAACACGCCTCCCTGTGTCAGCACCCACAGCGCACCCTTCTGTCCCACCTTGATCTTGTATTTCCCCTTGAAACGTATGCCAAGTGCCTGTAATTGTTTTTCGGTCTCAGCCGAAAACCGTGCCGTCTTGGTGTCGTAGAAGCAGTAGCCGCCGTTCTCGTACTCTATCCATATTCGTCCGCTGGCATCCTCTTCAAGCGATGTGGTGGTTTCGGTAAACACCTCGCGCAGTTGTGGATCGCCGCTCTCTGGAAATCGCGTCTTCACCTGATGACCGTCGTAGCGGTTGATGCCCTGATAAGTGCCTATCCACAGGTAGCCGCGACTGTCAGCCAGCAGACTCGTTACCGAGTTGCTGCGCAGACCGTCGGCTGTCCCTAATGTCTGGAAACTGTTAGGCTGGGCAGCCGACGTCAGAGTGAGGCAGAGCGCAATAAAGCTGAAAAGGATTCTCATGCGATTGCAAAGATACACTTTATTTCTGAATGATGAGCAAAGGTACGACATTTTTTCTTCCCTCAGACGTCGTCATGTTTTCAAAAGGGGAATCTATGTTTCCCCAATAGTCGAAATTGTTGCTGCGGAAACATTTTTGCCCGCATCCGAAACATCGTTTCCCTCTCCTTTGGAATAAACGTGGTATTTTTGCAACCAAACTATTAACCATATCTATAATTTAACAATTTCACTTATGCGAAAAAACAGTTTTAGGCAATCTATGCTCATCGTGCTCTTGTTCACGATGCAAGCTGTGTTTGGCACGCTTTCTGCAAAGCCCATATCGGGTAAGGTCACGTCTGCTACAGACGGTGAACCCCTGATTGGTGCCACCGTACAGGTGCAGGGCGACAAAAATGGTGTTGTTACTGATTTTGACGGTAACTATACCATCCAAGCAGAACAGGGCCAGACATTGGTGTTCTCTTATGTGGGCTATCTCACTAAGACGGTAAAGGTCGGTGCCGCCAGCACCATCGACGTGGCGCTTGACGAAGACCGCCAGTCGCTCGACGAGGTGGTGGTCATCGGCTATGGTGTGCAGAAAAAGAAACTGGTGACTGGTGCCACCGTTCAGGTGAAGGGCGAAAACGTCGCCAAGTTGAACACGACGAACCCGCTGCAAGCCCTGCAGGGTCAGACACCCGGTATGACCATCATCTCAGAGTCGGGTCAGCCTGGTGAGGGCCTCAAGGTCAATATCCGCGGTCTTGGCACCACGGGTTCCAGTGGTCCGCTATACATCATCGACGGTGTGCGCGGTGACATCTCGACGCTGAATCCTGCCGACATCGAGAGCATCGACGTGCTGAAGGATGCCGCTTCGGCAGCCATCTACGGTAGCCAGTCGGCCAATGGTGTCGTGCTGGTAACGACCAAGAGCGGCAAGGAAGGCCGCGCCGTGGTTAGCTTCGACGGTTACTACGGCTGGCAATGGGCACCCCGCAAAACCAAGATGCTGAATGCCAAGCAGTATATGACCATCATGGACGAGCAGAACATCAATTCAGGCGGTGCTCCTTACGACTGGTATGGACTGAAGGAGGACGGTACACCAAAGTATGCCAGCATCTTCGACGAGAACGGCAATGTGTATGATACCGACTGGGTAGACCAGATGTTCAAGGATGCAGCCCAGACCTACAGCGCCAACCTGGGTGTCACCGGCGGCAGCCAGAAAGGCAATTACAGCCTGACCATGGGTTACATGAGCCAGGAAGGTATCGTCGGCGGCAAGGACGTATCGGGCTACTCACGCTATAACTTCCGTATCAACTCAGATTATCAGGTCATCGACAACTTCCTGAAAGTCGGCGAGCAGGTATCGTTCATTTACTATAAGAAAAACGGTATTGGCGTAGGCAATGCCTATAACAACACGCTGCGTTCGGCCTTTGGCACATCGCCCATCACCCCGGTCTATAGCGACAACGGCAAGTACGGCAGCCCCTATAACGATACGACAGACAGCGACTGGTATAATGCCGACGGCAACCCCTACGGTGTGATGATGACCACCAATAACAACAAGTCGCAGAACTTCACGGCTACGGCCAATGTCTATGCTGAGATGGAGTTCATCAAGAACCTGAAGTTCAGAACAACGCTGGGTGTAAAGTACGACTCGAACAACTACCGTTCGTTCTCACCCCTTTACCACTTCTCTATCTATAGCTATCAGGACACTCGTACGGGTGTCAGTCAGAGTGCCAGCGACGGCCTGGGCATCACTTGGACCAACACGCTGAGCTATAACTTCAAGTTGAAGGAACACAACATCGATGCCATGATTGGCTATGAGGTCTATCGTACCGAGGGTCAGAGCATGTATGGCACCAACGGCTCGTTGCGCGATGGTTTTGATACTTGGACATACGCCTATCTGAGCAACGGTACTGCGACCAACCAGGAAGGTGGCCTGTCAGTCAGCGGATCACCCTGGGACGAAGAGCGCATGGTGTCTTACTTCGGTCGTGTGGGTTGGAACTGGCAGGAGAAGTATATGGCCACGGCTACGCTGCGTTGTGACGGTTCAGCCCGCTTTGCCAAGGGGCACCGTTTCGGCTGGTTCCCCTCCATCTCTGCCGGTTGGGTAGTCACCAATGAGAAGTTCATGGAGCCTGTAACGAAGGTGATGGACTACTTCAAGATTCGTGCCAGCTGGGGTCAGGTGGGTAACCAGAACATTGGTAACTACATGTATCTGGCTCCCATGGCTTTTAACAACTACTACTACAACTTCGGTACTACTCTGGGCAGTGATGCCGACCAGTGGGGAGCAGTGCCTACACGTATTGGCAATGAGGATATAACCTGGGAAACCTCAGAGCAGTTTGACTTAGGTTTTGACGCCCGTTTCCTGAACCAGCGTCTGAATGTCAACTTCGACTTCTATGTCAAGACCACCAAGGACTGGCTGGTGCAGCCTCCCGTACTCGGCACGGTAGGAACGGGGGCTCCCTATATCAACGGCGGTGACGTGAAGAATACTGGTGTTGAGCTTGGTTTGGCATGGAACGACCGCATCGGCAAAGACTTCTACTACTATGTCAACGTGAACGGTGCCTATAATAAGAATAAGGTGGGCAACATTCCCAACGAGGACGGTATCATCCATGGTGAGAGCGGTTCTGTGCTCTACGACAACTCCGGCGAGTTCTATCGTGCCAGCAATGGCGAGCCTATCGGCTACTTCTGGGGCTACAAGACGGCAGGCATCTTCCAGAACCAGCAGGAAATCAACGACTGGATTGCTGCCGGTAACGGTGTGCTGCAGTCGGACGTGAAACCCGGTGATGTGAAATACTACGACATCAACCACGATGGTGTCATCAATGACAACGACAAGGTGAATTTAGGCAATGGCATGCCTGACTTTACCTATGGTTTCTCTTTTGGTTTTGACTGGAAGAACTTCGATTTCTCTGTTCAGGCTTACGGACAGTCGGGCAACAAGATTGTGCAGACCCTGCGCAATGTGGGAACCACCACTGCCAACTATACTACTCAGATTTTGGATCGTTGGACGGGCGAAGGTACATCGAACAAGATTCCTCGTGTCACCAACACCAACATCAACTATCAGTTCTCTGATCTCTTTATCCAGGATGGAGATTTCCTGCGCATCTCCAGCATCAAGATTGGCTACGATTTTGCCAAGTTACTCAAGTGTAGATACATCTCGCAATGCCATCTGTATGCACAGGTACAGAATGCCTTTACGTTCACCAAGTATGACGGTATGGATCCTGAAATCGGTTACGGTAACTCCGGTTGGGTCAGTGGTATCGACTACGGTTACTACCCCCGTCCACGTACATTCCTGATGGGTGTAAACTTGAAGTTCTAATATTAAGATGATTACGAATATGAAGACAAAGATATTTTCAATAGCCGCCCTTGGTCTGACCATGCTGGGTCTGACCTCATGTGGCGAGGATTTCCTGGAGGTCTCGTCAAAAACGGAAGGAACGACGGGAAACTTTTATGCCAGCGAAGCTGCTGCCTCGCGAGCCCTGATAGGCTGTTATGACGGATGGCAGCGAACGGTGTCCGACGGTCCGACGTTTGCCTTCCACTATCTGTCGGAGCTGCTTTCTGACGAGTGCTTCGGCGGCACGGGTAACAACGATGCCCGCAACTCTGCCGTGATAGACCGTTTCGATATGGGAGAGGACAACTCGCAGCAGAACCTTCACAACACGCTGTGGACCAGCTACTATGCCGCCATCTACCGTTGCAACGAACTGTTGCAGCGTGTCGAGGGACTTTCATGGTCGAGCGAGGCAGCTCAGGGTACGTTGGTTGGTGAGGCTCGTGCCATGCGTGGCATCCTGTATTTCGACTTGGTACGTGTGTTCGAGAATGTCCCCCTGCTGACTGTTCCCTCTACGGAGAATGTCCCGCAGGCTCCTGTCGATGACGTCTATGCTGTCATCTTCGACGACCTGAAGTATGCTGCCGAGCATATTCCTGCCAATGCCTATCCCAAGGAGGCCTCCGCCAGCAACGACGGACGCATTACCTGCTATGCTGCCAAGGCCTTCCTGGCTCGCGCATACTTGTTCTACACGGGTGTTTATGGCAAGGAACCCGCAGGTGTCACCAAGGCTGAGGTACTGCAGGGTCTGGAGGACATCATTGCCAGCGGCGAGTACGAGCTGATACCGCTGTATAAGAATCTGTGGTATTGTGCCAGCACGCACTGGGAGGGCAGCGATGCCACGGGATGGAAGGAAGTCAGCACCTACGCCGGTGAGGACAACAGGGAGAACATCCTGACCATGAAGTTCAACTACACCTCTGACTATAACGGCAATGCCGGTGGTAACAATGCCATCCAGATGTTCTCCATCCGTGGCGGCACGTTCAAGGCTCCTTACGGACAGGGCTGGGGCGGTGCTACCGTAGCGGCAGGCTTTGCCAGTTCGTTCCCCTCGCTCGACCAGCGTCGCGAGGCCTCTGTCATCGACCTTGCTGCTGAGGGCATCGAGGCTACTGAAGCCTATCAGAAGGCCATCCTCGACCAGCGCGAGTACACGGGCTACTTTAACAAGAAGTACACCGCCCGCTCGGGTTTCCACCAGAACGATAACGGTACATGGACGCTGACGCACTATTGGGACGGTTTGATGGCTGGCGACTTCCAGATTTCACAGCCTATAGGCTATACGCTGGTGCGCTATGCTGACGTGCTGCTGATGGCTGCCGAGTTGGGCTCAGCCAATGCCCAGACTTATCTGAGTGCCGTCCACAGTCGTGCCTATGCTACCGAGAATGCCGACGGCAGTGTCAACACGCCAAAGATAGTGATTTCGCCCACCAAGGAGAATATTATGGAGGAGCGCCGTCTGGAGTTTGCCTTTGAGGGCATCCGCTACTGGGACTTGCTGCGCCAAGGCGTAGATGTGGCTGCAAAGGCTATTGTGGCATCGGGCGAGAAGGTGCTGAACGGCGGCAATGAGGGCGTTGTCAGCTTTAAGGCTGAGAACATCATTTCAAAACGCGGTTTCCAGCAGATACCGCTGACGCAGATCCAGCTGTCGAATGGTGTGCTGAAACAGAATCAGGGATGGTAATGCGGGCTGAAGCCCTAATTAATAATTGATAATTCTTACACCTAAAGGTATAAGCGAGCAAAGCTCGTAGGAAAAATTGAAAATTATGAAAATTATGAATAACAATAGAGCAAGAAGACATCTGATAGGTTTATCATTTATCATTTGTTATTTATTATTTAGCGGAGCGCTGACGGCATGTTCGCCCGATGACTATTCGCTGAACAAGCCCGACCTGTCGCCAAGTGACCTGATTGAGGGCTCGGCGTTCTCAGTGGATGTCGACGCACAGAATACGGTGACGCTGAAGAGTCTGCTTGACAAGCGCTACCACTGCTACTGGATTCAGCCCAACGGACGTAGTCAGGGCGATGTGGTGCAGTTGTCACTGCCCTTTGCCGGTACCTACGAGGTGCAGTTCGGCGTCGATACCCGTGGCGGTGTCGTCTATGGCGAACCACACCAGTTCACCATTACTACTAACAATATGTCGCTGTTGGAAGACCCTCTCTACAGCTACCTCACCGGCGGCGTAGGCAGCACCAAGCGCTGGGTGCCTGTCGATAAGGACTACGGTGTAGGCCAGTGTACCGGTCCCGTCATGTACTGTAACCCTGACGACGTGCTGAACGACGGCTCGGCATCTACCGACATCGGCATCAACCACATGCACCCCAACTGGGATCCCGGTTTCCAGTCGTGGCTCATCCCGCAGGACTCGCCCTACATGGATTCGTACATGGAGTTTACGCTGGACGACGTGAACGGCTGTACCATCACCGAGTATCAGGGTGAGAACAAGGAGACGACAAAGGGTAAGTGGAACCTGAACCTGACGGACAAGAACCATCCCACACTGTCGTTCACCGATGCCTTCGTCATGCACAACGTCGGTTTCAATGAGGTGTGTGCCAACTATACCGACAACATCATCATCACCGAGCTTACGCCCTACGTGCTGCAGTTTGCAACGATGCGTACCAACAGCGAGGGTGCTTGGTGGATCATCTGGAACTTCATTGCCGAGGACGTGAAGACGGGCAAGGTCATCATACCTTCCGGCGAGGCTGAGTATATTGAGGCTACCACGCCCGTATTGCCTGAGATAGAGGGATTGGCTGAGAAGATTTTCACGACCGACATCAATGGCGTTGAGTTCCAGGGTGCCGAGATGACCTTCAAGGTCAGCGAGGATGCCGCCTACGACTGGTTGTGGTGGAACGGCGGTTCGTCAGCCTGGGAGAGTGTCACCAAGGGTAACTATGGCACCAACTGGGCTCCCCTGTGGGGCGACGATGCGCTGGAGCAGGAACTGACGCTCACCAAGAAGGGTAGCTACACCTACGGCGAGACCGAGGGTACATACACGCTGACTGATGGAGTCATCACCTTCGACAAGCCCGTCACCTTCTTCACCGTCGTGGGCGACGACCGCACCGTCGAACTGACCGGCCAGGCTTGGCAGGTGTTCAAGTGTGACCCAGGTTCTGAACTCGTGCTCGGCATTGCGGACGGCAAGGACGCCAACGGTAATACGAACAGCTATTTAGTGGCCAACTTCACCTACAAGGAAGTCGGTGGCGGCCAGACGGGTCCTGTCAACGTACCCTTCGACGCTTCTAAGCTGTGGGTAGGACTGGAGGCTGGCAAGTATTTCCGCTGTCAGCTCTACAACCCGTGGGGTGGTGGTAACGACGCCATCGACCCGGCTAATGTGAAGCTGAAGAAGAACCAGAAGATCAATGTCACCTTCCGACTCAGCGGCTTCAGCTTCCAGCAGCCTGCCAAGATGGTGCTCTGCTGCAACCGTGGCGAAGAGCAAAGCTGGGAGACCGACTGCTACAACTACGCCCGTGCCATCACCGTCAACGGCGACGGTGCCTATACCGTCTCCTGGACCAACGACACGGGTTCTACCGTGAAATGGGACGACGGCACCTCTGCACTCACCATGACGATGCAGTTCCTGGACTATGCCACGCTGCCCGATGAGGACTATGCTTCACACTGCACGGTGGAAAGCATCACTATTGAATGATGCGCATTCGCTAATTGATAATTCTTACACCTAAAGGTATAAGCGAGCAAAGCTCGTAGGAATAATTGAAAATTGAAAATTATGAAACTTAACAAGATATTTTCCGGAATCACGGTGCTCCTGATGGGTGCTGCCGTGCTGACCGCTTGCAGCGATACGGATGACTATTTCGCCAATACGACACCGCTGTTGAACGACGGTTCTGTCGTGACGGGATCGTCAGACGTGACAGCCACCACAGCCACTTTCCATGGTGCAGTAGCGGGACTTGAGGCCATGAACGTGGCATCGTACGCTACGGGATTCAAATACGGCTATTCAGAGAATGCGCTGACCGAGACGGCAACGGCTGCCTCCGACGCAGAGTTCTCGTCGACCCTGACGGGACTTCTCAACAATACGGTTATCTACTACCAGGCTTACGTTACCCTGCAGGGCAAACTGACCTACACCGGTGAGGTGAAATCGCTGATAACGACGGACGCCACCGCCACGACAGGTTCGGCGTCGGGCATCGATTTTGCACAGGCTACCATGGCAGGTTCCGTGAGCAAGTATCCCGAGGATGCCGTCTGCGGTGTCGTCATCTCCCAATCGCCGGAGGTGGAGGATGTCCGGGCTGGTCTGCGCCTGACCGTGGAACAGCTGGCTGACAACTTCAGCTATACGCAGAAAGGCTTGTTGCCTGGTGCCACCTACTACTATGCTGCCTTCCTCGACCTTGGCCCCGGTGTGGTCTATGGCGATGTGGCATCGTTCACGACCGACAGCCACGCCATCAACGTTGACGACGAGTTTGTCGATATGGGTGTATCCGTCCGTTGGGCCAAGCATAACATCGGTGCCAAGGCTGAGGCCGACTTCGGCGGGCTCTTCGCCTTTGGCGACGTGACGGGGTGTAACCCCAGCCTCAATCCTGACGACTATGCCAGTGCCGATACCTATAAGACTGCACTCGACATAGCCTACTGGGCTACAGGCAATAAGGGCACGCTGCCCACGGCCGACCAGTTCGAGGAGCTGTTCAAGGTCTGCAAGACGCAGTGGGTGGAGCAGGACGGCATGGCTGGCTATCTGGTTACTGCCAAGAATGGCAACAGCATTTTCCTGCCTGCTGCCGGTAAGCGCGTAGGCCACGACACGAGCGAGGCTGGCGTCAAAGGTTGCTATCTGACGGGAACGGTCAATGCCGGCAACACACAGTTTGCCGTCGACTATGAGTTCTCGCGCACTGGCGGCGCACGCTCTACCCGGGCTGTCTATGAGGCCATGGCGGTACGTCCTGTCTCCGTGGCACGCAACATCCAGTTCGATGTCACCAAACTCTATGGCACCTGGCACATCGACTTGCGTGCCGACGGCAGTCATGCCTACTGGGATGGCCCGATGTACTTCTACGGTACGGATGACTGCTGGCGCAACGTGACGAACAACGAGCCCGTGGTAGGCGACTCGTGGAACTGGTGTCCCGACTATGCCGGCAACTCATGGGTGGTAGGCGAAGATCCGCGTGACTTCGGCACTATGACATTCTCGGAGGATGGCAAGGTCATCGTCGTGCGCAACAATGCCGACGGCACCCAGACCACCGAGGAGGGTACTTTCACCATCGACGATACGGATGTCAGCATCACGCTCAATGGCGTCGACCTGCTGGGAGTGCCCAACCAGTTGTCGCAGGCCAGCAACAAGCGCAAGGGACTGAAGATATTCACACAAAGCGACAATACGCTGCAGATTGCCGTCATCCGCGACAACGACCCCTGCTCGCTGGTGTTCAACTATGTCAAGGACAATATCTACAGTGGCATCAGCGTTAAACTGCTGGCTGTAGGCACCGACTGGGCAGGCACGTGGGGCTCGGACCTGACCATGCTCATGCCCGAAGACCTGAACGGACAGCATACCGTCAAGTATGAGGGTGCCGTCAATGGTGCCATGGTAACCCTGATAGACTTCGTAGAGCTCGTGAAGCGCTATCCCGATGCTTTCGTACGCATCGACGACATCAAGCTCGACGGCAAGAGTATCAAGTTCAATGCCAATAACTTCTGCTATGGCGACATTGAGGACAATGGCAACTACCGCATCGAGATGTTCAACATCTGGGGCAAGGGTGCCAAGGACGGCAACGTCGTTGCTTCGCCCTTCAGCAACTTGACCAACGTCGGTGGCGACCCCGCTTTCACCTTCGCACAGAGCTGTGAGATTACCTTCACCGTTCTGACCGAGAGCCCAGTAGGCACATACGCACCTAAGTTCATCACCGTTGGTGCAGGCTGGTGGCCGTCGGTCTGGGACTTCAACGACGGCTCGTCGTTCGACCTGACGTTGAACAAGGGAACAGGCAAGTACGAGGTATCGAAAAATGCGTTCGACATGACCTACACGTCAGCGGATTCCTATAGTGCTGGTGTCATCATGACCTTCGTCCAGATAGACGGTCTCCACAAGTTCTTCCCCGGCATGCATGCCGTACTCAACAGCGCCAAGGCCGACGGACAGAGCCTGCAGTACGATGCTGCCAAGGTGGTCGATACGAACGACGGCGATGCCTATCGTCTGGAACTTTGGAACTGCTATGGTGCTACTGGCGGCAACAATGCCGACAACTGCGGTTTTGGCCATCGCGACGGCGACGTCATCCACGAACTGGGCTTCAACAGCTCGTTTGAGGTAGCGTTTACCATCAAGAGCCTCTTTGCAGACGCATTCGCTAATTGATAATTGATAATGGATAATTGATAATTGACAATGAAAACCAAGAAAATTCTTATGCTGATGGTGGCGCTCATAGCCACCACAGCATTCGCCGCCTGTGGCGATGACGACGGCGACGGCGGCGGTGGCACTTCGACCGTCACAAAACTTACCGTGCGTCCTGCTGCCATCAGTTTCGATGCCAATGGCGGCGAGGCCGTCATCAAGGCACAGGCTCCCGTTCAGGTAACGGCCACGAGCAATGCCGACTGGTGTACGGTGACTGTTGGCGAACAGTCTGGTGACCTCAAGATCACACCTGTCACGGTGACAGTAACCACCAACATAACTACATATAGCCGTACGGCAACTGTTACCGTCACCGCAGGTGCCGAGACAGCTACTGTCACAGTCACCCAAGACGAAGGAACCGTCACACCCGAAGGCAACATTACCAAGACCGCCCAACAGATAGCCAAGGACATGATGCCGGGCTGGAATCTGGGCAACACGCTGGAAGCTATGGGCAACGGCTTAGGTGCAGAAACCTCATGGCAACCCACCAAGACATCGCAGGCAGTTATTGACGCTGTCAAGGCTGCCGGGTTCAAGGCTGTCCGCATACCATGCTCATGGGACATCCATTCTGCCGCCAATGGTGAGATTGATGCCCAGTGGATGGCACGTGTCAAGCAGGTCGTCGACTACTGCATACAGGATGGCCTCTATGTCGTCCTCAACGACCACTGGGACAACGGCTGGATAGAGGTGCTGGGATTCTCGAAGTCGTCATCCTCTTATCAGGCTGTCGACGAGGCTACCATCACATCGAAGATAGCACGCCTGAAGGAGCTGTGGACGCAGATAGCCAACGAGTTCAAGGACTACGACGAGCACCTGCTGTTTGCCGGTCTTAACGAACCGTTCCAGGAGTATAGCCTGTTCAGCACACACCACCAGGAACTGACGCCCATCCTCTGTCGCTATAACCAGGCATTCGTAGAGGCTGTCCGTGCCACGGGAGGCAATAATGCCCAGCGCACACTCGTCGTACAAGGTCCGAGTGTCAACATTGCTTCTTCCTGTAGCTACATGACCGCCGACAAATTGCCGGAAGCTGCCGGACGTCTGATGGTGGAAGTCCACTACTATGACCCGGGACCGTTCTGCGGCACCTTTGATGCGTCTGGCGACAAAGCCTTCTATTATTGGGGCGCCGCCAACCACAGCACCGACCATAATGCCACATATGGCGAGGAAGCCTATATGCAGAGCCAGTTCGCCCTGCTGAAGTCTACGTACACCGCACTGGGCTATCCCGTCATCATCGGAGAGTATGCTGCCCTGCAGCGCACCATTTCAGGTGATCAGGACAAGCACAATGCTTCGGTCAAGTATTTCTACCAGTGTGTCAACGAGTATGCCACCAACAATGGCATTGTCGCATTTGCCTGGGATACCAACGACGTTAACGGCCTGAACCAGGAAGGAGGCTCGTCCACGATTATCGACCGTGCCAACTGTGCCGTTGTGGGCAGCAATGCTATGCAGGGCATCAAGACCGGTGTCGCTGCCGGTGCATGGCCTTACTAAGTAGTTTATTTTTTATTCATATTAAGTAATAGGATTATTGTTTAGAAAAACTCATATCAATGCTGGCGGTGCTGGGAAGTACCGTCAGTTTTTTTGTTTGATTAAGAAGTAAGCTCGCCGTGAGGTATTGCATAATTCCTAAAGTTGATGCTCCGCAGAAGATTTCTGATGCTGATTACAAAAATTCTGACCATCAGGAAATAAAAGGGGCGCTAAGTGTGCGCTCTTTCATGATTTTTATGTATTTTTGCCATTGAAATGGCGTAATAGCGGAAAAACTGACTTATGACCATCAATTATAAAAAACTCATTACGACTATACTGACGATGATGTTCGTCAGCCTCACATGGGGACAGACCCCCTGTGAGGTTGAGGCGTGCGGACCTGTGCCAACGGAGAACCAGTTGCGGTGGCAGGACATGGAGATGTATGCGTTTATACATTATTCGCTGAACACCTATACAGACCAGGAATGGGGCTTCGGCAATGAAGACCCGAAGCTCTTCAATCCCTCTGACCTCGACTGTCGGCAGTGGGCAAGGGTGTGCAAGCAGGCGGGTATGAAGGGGATTATCTTTACTGCCAAGCACCATTGCGGGTTCTGCCTATGGCCCTCGGCCTATACCGACTATAGCGTGAAGAACTCTCCTTGGCGTGACGGCAAGGGCGACGTGGTGCGCGAATTGGCCGATGCCTGTCGCGAAGAGGGACTGGCTTTTGCTGTCTATCTGTCGCCGTGGGACAGAAACCACAAGGACTACGGCAAACCGGAATACGTGACCTACTTCCGCAACCAACTGCGCGAGTTGCTCACCAACTATGGCGACATCTTTGAGGTGTGGTTCGACGGAGCCAACGGCGGCGACGGCTGGTATGGCGGGGCCAACGAGGTGCGTACCATCGACCGCACCACCTATTACGAATGGCCCGAGACGTACAGGATGATTCGCCAGTTGC